>Ga0209060_10000601_pt1 | contig 59110 bp, 58 predicted proteins | sample Coa_R1_8_FD_187155 | JGI IMG/M metagenome (GOLD analysis project Ga0209060, IMG submission 187155) | Surface soil microbial communities from Centralia Pennsylvania, which are recovering from an underground coalmine fire - Coalmine... | ecosystem: Environmental > Terrestrial > Soil >...
AGTTTCCGCGCCAGAGCCGCCCAGCTACGTGAACAGCCAGAACCTGTGGGAGGAGGTGGTCCTGCGGAGTGATCCGTAACGGCAGCAGTAATGACCATCGCTAGAAATTTGTTATTGACATTCAACATTTGACGATATTTGCCTAACGCCTCGCTCGCATTGCTGGGCATGCCGCAAGCCTCAAACGGCTCTGGGGGGAAGGGCGCGATGGTGACGAGATGCTGACCCAGATTGCGGCGGTCAGGGTCGCCCTCGATCCGGCCGGACGAGCCATTTTGGAGCATCAGATCGAACACGACGTCACCGAAGCGGTGGAACAGGGCCATCCCGATCAGGCCATCAAGGACCTGATGCAAGCCCTGGATCGTTTCATCTTATCGACTCAACTTCTGGCAACGCTTTACCCGGATGGAAGTGCCCTTTGGCATGATTGGGCTCATCTGGAATTCGATGATGAGCTGGGCGGGCGGTTGGTTTTTCCTGATGGCCGCCGAGCAATTCACTCTGGACACCCGGAGTTTTCAGTTGCCCGGACTTGGCTCGTATCTGCAAACCGCCGCCAATGCGGGGAACGTCGGCGTACTGCTGCTGGTCCTCTTCACGCTCGTGGTGGTGATAGTGCTGCTCGATCAAGTGCTCTGGCGTCCGCTGATTGCCTGGGCAGACCGCTTCAAAGTGGAGCAGACGGCCAGCCGGTACGCGCAGACCTCGGTGGTGCTACAGCTGCTGCGTCGCTCGGCGCTCCTGGAGTGGACCCAGGAGCACGCGCTCCGTCCGGTGGGGAGCGCGCTTGATCGCAGCATAAGCCGACTGCTTGTCTTCTCCGGAAGCGGAGCGAGGGTGGCAGTGCTGCCCGCTCCGCAAGAGCGCCTGTCGCAGCCTGCGTGGTCTTGCCCCTGTCCACGGCGTATGCGATCTGTGAAGCCTTTGGCTTTGAGTGCGGGGTGTCGCGTAGTTTCCACGAAGCCCCCGTCTTCCAGGGCCTGTTCACCGGACTCATTGTCCTGGGCGTGCTGATTGCCCTGATTCCAGGTCTGCCCGTCATTCCGATCCTAATCAATTTGCAGGTGCTCGATGCGCTCCTCTTGCCCATTCTGCTCATCTTTATTGTGCGCCTGGTGAATAATCGGCGCCTGATGGGACGCTACACGAACGGGCGGGTATATAATGGGATTGCCTGGGCCACGACGGTGGTGATTGGAGCGTTGGCTCTGGCCTATCTGTTGTTGACGTGGGTGTTGCCGCTCTTTGGCGTGAACGTGGGCGGCTAGCGGGAGACCACGCGCGAGGAGGGCAGATCAGAAGCACAAAAGATGCGTCTCTCTGCCCTATCCCTATTTGTACGCAATCGGGCTGGGGAAGAAGGTCCATCGTTGTTGCATTTCCACGATCAATGGGGCGCGTCACTGCTAGAGCACAGCAGCAGAGCACGCTCTGCTTGTCCACACGCCCTGCGGTGCCTAGCGCCCGGTGACATACTTGTCTAGCTCCGCAGCCCCAAAACCGCCCAGGAGGGCCGACACAATGGGATGATGCATGACCCGCCCCAGGACATCCGGATGCTTCTCGCGCGCCACCTGGTGCATGACTGCCAGTTGCTGCGGAGTCACTTTCTTGAGATTCAGCGAGAGAAACGGTTCGGCGCTGGAATTGCCCGTTTGCCGGAATCCCCGCAGGAACTCCTGGGCGAGCGTGGTCCGTTGCTGCGGATTCAAGCGAGCATAGACCCCTTCAAGGTTCTCGTAGGAAAATTGACTCCCTGACATTGGTTGATACCTCCTCTGGAAGCGAACAGCACAGGCAGCACAGCCTGGCTAAACAACACCGTTACGGGCGAACGTGCTCTCGTTGGCAGGGTAGACTGCAGTTCCGCGCTGACCACTTGTCCTGGATTGCTCAATCAGGCTATGCGTTGTATGGACCACCGAGCGTGGACCCGAAAGCAGGAAGGTTCCTCATGCAAAAGGCCCGATTCCTATCGATCCTGCTTGCTAGCGTATTCACTGCGCTTTTCATCCGACCACACCCATCCTTGTTCCTGGAAAACGATCTCAGCCACCCCGCCTGGTTCAAAAAAGTAGGCGACCTGAATCAAGGTGTAGTAGGCGTGCTCCACCTCCGTGTCGGTAAGACCCAACCGCTCCCACTGATCACGAGACGCCTCCAGCGTCTCGTGCAGGCAAATCCCGGCGTCATGGAGAGACTGCCACCACGCCCGCTCCAGGGCGACCTCGGGCGTGGCATGGTAGCGAGACGCCAATGCCTTGCACTGTGCCACCAGGCACCGAAGGGCATCCGCTGGCGGCTGCGCAGGCAGGTGAACTGGTGGTTGGCGCTGCCATACCGTACGACTGGTGCTGTTGATCATGCCTTTATGCCCCTCCTGCGGCAGCCAGCTGCCAGTTTTTGACATAGTGCGTCACCTGGCCGCCAGGTCCGTGACTATGGCGCACCAGGTCGGGAGCGAGGTGGTTCACCTGGAGGGGTTCCTGGGAGCCAAAAATTGTATCGCGCGGTTGCAGCAGTTGCCAGTACTGGAACACCACATCGGGCTTGGGCGACACATAGATGGCCCGATGGCGCACCTGTTGCGCTCGCGCAATCTGTGCTGCCTCAGAAAATGCCGCTCTCGCGGCTTCATCCGTGAGGTAGGGGTCAGCATTCTCAAACAACTCGGGGCGTCGCTTGCTGACTGGCGTGCCGCGATAGAGGAAGATCACCTCACCCTGCTCCGCTTCCTGACAGGCAGCGTGGATTACGGCCTTGCGCCCCTCAGCGGCGGGAGGCAGCACCGCCAGGATGGAGCCGGGAATGGCCCCGTAGATCTCGGTCGGAAAGACCATCAGCTTGCCCTGTTTGGCGAGATAGCGTGCGGTGATAAAGGCAGTGAGGAGTCCGATCCCCGTGACGGTGACTCCAAATTCGGTGGCTAGATGCTTGTAGACGAGATTGGTGCCCCAAGCCAGCATCACCAATGCAGTCGTGAGGACCCCAAGGGCAAACATCCAACGAGAGACCGGGGCTACTGAGGATTGGCCGGGTCGGGGCAGCTCCACCAGTTCTGCTACGGTGGCCGTCGTGGCGCTGCCTGCGCGCGCCTGCGTGCGCAAGGCTTGCCGCTCACGCTGTCGACGCCAATCGCGCCAGCGGGCTACGTCGATGCCCAGACAGGTTAAACTGAAGGCACCAAGCAGGCCAAAGGCATACATATCTCCCAGAAGGGTGATATCCCCCCGGACCAGTAGAAGAATGATGATGGGAATCCCCGCCGCTAGTGCAATCGCATAGTGTGGGGTGCCGCGCCATTTGTTGCGCTTTTGTACACCAGGCGGTAAAAACTGCATCCGTGACAACGCCAACAGGACGTGATAACAGCCGATGATCGCGGTATTGCTGGCAAAGATGAGCAGGGCCGACGCGCTGATGGCGACCTCCACCCCCAGCAGCGTGCCCCCATAGGTGCTGCCCAATAGGGAAATAAACTGGTCGGGGTTGTCCTTGCTCGCGTCAAGCAGGGTCGTGGCGAACAAGGTAAGCAGTGGGCTCGTAACCCCTACCGTCAGGACCACGGCCAGCAGGGCACGGCGGCTGGTGCGCTTGCGTGGCGTTTTCATCACGGGCGAGAGCTGCGAGATGCTCTCCAGCCCGGAAAAGGCTAGGAAAGACCCTGCGAAACCGGTCAGCAGGGCCAGCGGGGTCAGGGCGCGGCCCTCAAACATCTCGGGAATCAGATGCAGTAAGGTAGAGAAGGGCACATGGAGGACCACCTGAAGAACGATGGCAATATCACTGGTGAATGCAATCACCGCGCCGACGGCGCTGACCTTCGCGCTCTCGCTGACCCCCCACCAGTTCAGGGCTCCCAACAAGACCAGCACCACCAGTGTGCCCAGCAGGAGAAGCAGGTGGTCATGGACCGGCACGACCACGCTCAAATAGGTTAACCCGGATAAGGCGCTGATTGCGGCGGTGAGGAAATAGTCTCCTAACTCCAGCATGCCTCCGAAAGCACCGGTCCAGGGACGGAAGTTGCTGGCCGCTACGGTGACGACCCCCCCGCCCTGGGGATAGCGGGCCGTCACTTCGGCGTATTTGAGCGTCAGCAAGATGAACACCAGCATGGTGAGCAAGACAAAGAACCCGGCGAGATTGCCCACCTGCCCGTAGAGGATGCCGGGCACGTAATAGACCGAGGTGCCAATATCGGCAAAGACGACTGCCCAGCACAGGAAGAAGCCCAACCGGCCTCGCTGATGCTCCTCGGTTGAGGAAGGGCTCACGGAAGAATCAACCGTCTCTGATGTCTGCATGCGCTGCGCTCCTAGCAATCCACAACTCCAGATGTAAAGAAGGCGCTGCTTCCTCGAAGAGGGGGAATAACGCAGGCATTATTGTTTCTATAGCCGATGTTATGGCCCCGTCTCTCCTGCTCTCCCTCGTTTGTTCGACCCCTGGTTTCGCGGCGATATAAAAATATGCCATCTTTACATAAATATATTATAAATATTTTGCCTAAAAAGATAAAGAGCCTCTACGTTAGAGTATTGGGAGATAAAGAAACGAAATCGCAGACGTGGGGAAAGAGGGCACTGCTTCAAAACAGCGAGAGAGCGAGAGAACCGTGGCGAAAGCAGGGGTGCCAAAGCCGCTTGTGGCGAAAAGACTCCTTTTAAACCTTTCTTGACTCTGGAGCGGACCAGCCATAGCCGACCTCTACCTGTCAGTCCAGACCAGGATTTGAGAAGGTGGATGCTTTCTCCAGAGTAGGGGACGCCCCTGGTGGCACTTTAGGAAGGCTCCTGGCCTTCCTAAAGTGCCACCAGGGGCGTCCCCGCTCCCTCGCTTAGAAGCCGTGCTGTTGGCCGCGAATGACCCAGACCCGGCATGTGGCATATCTGAGGACATAGGGCACAACTTCCCCAGGATCGAAGAGCCCGCTGTGGTTGGTACGATAGGGGATGCCCAGGATGATCAGGCCACAGGAGTGCGTTGTGGCTTCCTCTACTACGCCCCGTCCAGAGTGGCGTGTCTGGACAATTTCCGGCTCTAACTCATAGCGCATGCTCTCAGCCACGGTCACAGCGCGCTTGAGGGTCTGTTCGGCTTTTTCGGCGATTTCTGGTAAAAGCGTGCCAATTGCCAGGGTGCGTGGTACCTCGATGCCATAGATACCCAAGACTCGCCCCTTTTTGGCCTTTGCCATCAGGCATCCCAGACGCACCAGCTCATCATCCATTTCATCAGCGTGCAGCGCCACCAGCACGTTCCGCCGGGCAGTATTTTCACCAGACCGAGCGATTTTGCTTTCTTGCTGGCTGGTTACACGAAAGTGTGAAGTCTCGCTCTCTGCATTCTCATGCCTGATAGCTTGCCTTGAGGAAAGGCCCAGCCGCTCAAAGAGGCGCATGCCTGTTCTCCTGCTGTGCTTTGGATGCACCGGTTGTGATGCTGTTCGGTGAAGAGGGGGTCGAAGGGGCATCGACGGAGGACCAAGCCTCCTCCGTCGATGCAATGAGGAGAAGATGGAGGCTCATAACCTCCGTATGCGCAAAGAATAGGGAACGGGACGCTTCAGTCCGCTCCGCTCAGAGCAACTCCCTCGGCAACCAGTTCAGGGGCGCCAATGTGCTTTCCGTTCTGACTGCCTGAAGGCGTTGCCAGAGCATATTCTGGATAAGCAGAAGCGCCGTGTTCGTGAAGATCAAGGCCCTCAAACTCACCTTCCTTGGATACACGCAAGACTCCGATGTATTTGAGAGCAAACATCATGATGAGCGAAACAGCGAGCGTGACCGCGACCGTTGCGCCAGACCCCAGCGCTTGCTTTCCAAGCTGAGTCAGGCCACCGCCATAGAACAATCCGGTTACCACGCTGCTGGTATCAGCCCCGGTGGCTGTTGGCGCGCCATAGGCGCCCGCGGCAAAGAGACCCAGCGAGAGCGTGCCCCAGATACCCGCGAACAGGTGGACCGGCACCGCGCCGATGGGGTCATCGACCCGCAGGTATTCCAACAGGTCCAGGCCCCAGATCACTACAAAGCCCGCGATCACGCCCAGGATGAAGGCTCCTACCGGATCGACCCAGTAACAGGGGCAGGTGATGGCGACCAATCCACCCAGGAAGCCATTGACCGTCAGGCCCAGGTCCCACTTCTTCGTGCGAGCGTAGGAATAGAAGAGGGCTGCCAGCCCAGCCGCACAGGCTGCCAGGGTCGTGTTGAAGGAGACGCGCCCGATGCCCACCGTATCCAGAGCAGACAGCGTGCTGCCCGGATTGAACCCATACCACCCGAACCACAAGATCAATCCACCAACTGCGCCAATGACCAGATCGTGCGGTGGGGGCGGGCCGCCGCCATCGCGCTTGAAGATACGCCCCAGGCGTGGGCCAAGCGCAATCGCGCCAGCCAGCGAGATGGCCCCGCCAATGCTGTGGACGACGGTTGAGCCAGCAAAATCGTGGAACCCCAGATTAGCGAGCCAGCCATCCGGACCCCAGGACCAGTGACCGATGATGGGATAGATAAAGCCCGTCACGCCGATGCTATAGAGAATGTCGCCCCAGAACCCGCAGCGTCCGATCATGGCGCCCGACGTAATCGTCGAGGCCGTGTCAGCAAAGGCGAACTGGAAGACCCAGAAGGCCAGCAGCGGGATGCCGGTTCCCAGATACGTGGAATCCAGGCCCATCAAGAAGAAGCCGTGGGTGCCGATCAGCGGGGTGCCGGACTCGAACATGAAAGCAAATCCCCAGGCCCAGAAGAGTACGCCACAGATGCAGGTGTCGGCAATGCCCTCAACCAGGATGTTGACAGACTCGCGGGAACGCGCGAAGCCTGCTTCGAGCATCACAAAGCCCACCTGCATACAAAACACGAGGAACGCGGCTACCAGCGTCCAAACCGTGTTGACGGCATTGATTTCTGCCGTATCAACTGGCGCGCCAGTCGCGGCGTGTACCACGCCGGGCAGCACCACCCACATTGCCACGAGGACCAGAGCCAGGCCAAGCAATTTGCCTCCCATGTAGAAGGCAACGTTACGCCGGACCAGCGGATCATGCAGGTTGGTGCGTAAGCGCGTCCACGCGGTGCTAAGAAGAGTTGCCATGAAGCGTGTCCTTTCGACTGAAAAGGAAACCAAAAATTACGAGAGACTATGCCAACAGCGCTCGCTGGAATGCTGTGCGGCAACGCACAGGTGTAGCTCTGTCTACCAACCAAGGGAGGGGTATCTCTCAGTGACCAGTTCGCACCACTGCGATGGGCTTTCATCAGCGAAGAGGGATGAATGAAGGATGAAACGGGTGTGGTAAGTAACTCACCTCTCCAAAGAATGCGCCTGGATCAAGAAAGGTCAGTCACTCACCATCGAGCTAAAGGAGGCGTCTGAGGTTCCTTGCCTGCACTGGCAGTCGGAGATGATCATGAGGGGATGACCCAGCCCAACACGACCATGCTCATCTTCATGCACCCAGGACATGATCCTGTTTGGATGGTCCTGCATGAGACATCAAGATAATGTAAGGATTTAGCTGAAAAGTATCAAGGATACATAAAGATTACATAGATAAATATAAAGACAACATAAACGAAAAACTAGAGATAAAGTGACAAAAAATGGATGGCTCCTGTTTGTGCAGAATGCACAGGAGAATAAGCAACATTGTGTGAAGAAGATCGTCCTTGTCCCACAAATGGATGAAAACGCCCTTGATTTGCACCCAAGGCATGCACCGATTTGTGCACTTTAACGAAATCATCCGGATACTGAGTCGTTCGGGCAAACAAATTACTGAGAGAATGCTTGTCTTTTCGCTGCTCGATGCATTTGAGGCACCAGGAAACGAGGCCGAAGCGGGTTCCTCCTGGTCTTTTGCAGCGTAGAGATGCCTGCAGTTACAGGTCAAGATTATGGAAGCGATATCCAATCCAGTGTTTGCTCAGGAGGTAACGCGGATGACTCGGGTCTGGCTCTATTTTGCGCCTGATTTGGGCAAGAACGGTTCGAAGATGGGTGGTGCCATTCTCTCCCACCAAGTAGCTAGACAAAATAACGACGCAGCCGAATCCTCGACCCATCTGCCCTTCGCTTGTTAGAATAGTGGCTGGTCGCTGACCCGCAGACGCTCGGTGAGCAGGCAACGGGCTGGACCGTGCCCCTCTTGCAGACGCACCTCACGCAAGCGGGCTATGCCATCAGCCAACGCACCCTGCGCCGAGCCTTGCATCGCCTGGGCTGGCGTTGGAAACGACCCAAATACGTCTTGGGGCGGCCCGACCCCGCCTACGCTGAAAAAAAGCGGACGTGATCAAGCGCATCCAGCAGATCTTAGCCACCGGCGGAGAAGTCTGGATCGGGGATGAAACAACCTTACGCGAGTTCCCCCGCTGCGCTGTGCCTGGGCCAAACGGGGGCAGCAGCAGGTGGTCGTGATCAGTGGGCGCAATGGGCGGCGGGGCATTCATGGGGCGCTCAACGTGCAAACGGGGGAACTGGTGCGCCTGGTGCGCGAACGCAGCCGGACCGATGATTGCCAGGCATTTGTCGAACTGTTGGGCCAAGTACGGCCAGAGGTACCCAAACTGCTCATCTGGGACAACGCCCCGCCGCATCATCCCAAGCGGGTGCTGGCGGCAGCAGCGGCGGCCAAGATCGAGATTGCCTGGCTGCTATTTCGCTCGCCTGAACTGAACCCGTGTGAAGACCTCTGGCGGCTGCTGAAGAGCATCATCGCTGCCAACCGGGCGTCTGCCTCCTTGGAAGAAGAGGCCGAGCGAGCGGTAGCTTGGCTTGATGGTCTCCCCCATGACGAGCGGTTGCACCGCTGTGGTCTCAAGTCCTCTAAATTTCTATGGCTAACTACTTAGGGTTCTCCCCATGGCCTGACGAAAGATCTCATGTGTCACAGCTTTGCCTACGTGGTCTTGAGCAAATGAGGATAGGTAGGCTCACAGCCGCTCGAAATGCCGAGCGGCTGTCTTGAGCGGATTAATCCGCCTGCTGAAGGCGGTAGCCGATGCCAGGGTCGGTCAGAAGGTATCGCGGGTGCGCCGGGTCGGGTTCGATCTTCCGCCGCAACTGGCCGATAAAGATGCGCAGATAGTGCGCGTTCTGCTCATATTGGGGACCCCACACCGCACGGAGCAAGGTGCGATGGGTAACGACTTTCCCTGCGTGCAGTGCGAGATATTTGAGAACCTCATATTGGGTATGGGTCAGATGGACGACAGCGCCCTCCACGAGCACCTGTCGATGTTCAAAATCAAGGACGAGGTTTCCCGTGCGGAAGGTTGCCACGTTGCTGGTTCCCCCGGCAACTTGCGCGGTATGACGAAAGGCCACCCGAATCCGCGCCAGGAGTTCCCCCATACTAAAGGGCTTGGTTAGATAATCATCAGCCCCCAGTTCCAAGGCTGTAATCTTATCCTGATCGCTGGCACGGACAGAGAGGACAATGATGGGGATGGTTGACCACTGCCGGACCTGGCGGAGGACCTCCAACCCATCTATATCTGGAAGGAAGAGATCGAGAATGACGACATCGGGATGCCACCGGGCAACCAGCTCCAGACCCTGAGTGCCGGTTGGAGCCCATTCCACCACCAGTTCTGCCGCAGCCAGCCCAGTCTGGATGGCGCGACGAATCTCTGGCTCATCGTCAATGACCAGCACCCGTCCACCACCAGACCCACGCCGAGTGGATGTTTCTATTTCGGAACTTGTGGCTTCTGCTGGGAGAGGTTCAGGGAGTTGTATCTGCGACTGCTCTTGTGTCATTGATTAGCTCCAGTTGGCGCCTCTTCGGCGGGGTCATCAAGTTCAGGCAAGGCATCTGCTGGAGCATCAGGAGGAATCGGCAACGTGAAATGAAACGTTGCCCCTTTCCCTGGACAGCTTTCCACCCAGATACGCCCATGATGCGCACGTATAATATTCTTACAAATTGCCAGCCCAAGTCCAGTGCCCGAGGAAAGTTGGGTGGGTGCCCAGGTGGGGAAGCGTTCGCGTGGCACGCGATAAAACTTTTCAAAAATCGCCTCATGCTCGCTCTCGGGAATGCCAATCCCCTGATCGGACACACTGACTTCCAGTTCAAATGGACAACCTGTGACACTTGCTTGCACCTGAATGATACTATCGGGCGGCGAACATTTCAAAGCATTTTCCAGGAGATTCGTGAGGACCCGCTCGATCTGCCCGTGATCGAGCGGAACCAAGGGCAGGGTTTCTGGAATAGTCACTACAATCTGCCGATTCCGGAGATGCCCAGCCAGGCGAAGCTGCTCCAGGACAGGAGTCATCAGATCGCCAAGGAAGTGCCAGTCATAGGCTGGCTCAGCCACACCAGCTTCCAGATGCGAGAGATCGAGCAGATTCCTGACCAGATGGCTCAGCCGGTCTACACTTGCATCAATGGCATCGATGAGGTCTTCCCGTTGTGCTTCACGCCAGATCATCCCTGGCTCCAGCAAGCTGCTGGTGGCAGCTTTGATGGCTGCCAAAGGTGTGCGTAGATCATGCGTCACTGATTCAAGGAGTGCCGTCTTTAAGCGGTTGCTCTCACGTACAGCTTCTGCGTGAATGGCGGCCTGGCGGAGCGTGACCTGTTCCAGCCCCAACGCAATTTGTCCACAGAAGGCCTCGAAGAACTCCGCTTCCTCCTTTTCTGCTGCAACAACCGACGGGCTGCTGGATGGGCTTTCTGGAGGAGAGGCACTCAAGCGTGGCACTAGACAATAGGCAGCAGAGGTACCCACAAGACCTAGCGCCCCTACCAGATTGTGACCACTGGCGAGGGGCACATAGAAGAGCGTGTGATCGCTTTGCTTGTCGTTCCCGTCTCTTGCAATAGGAAAACGAGCAGGTATCCCTTGCAGGAGCGCCTGCTCGGCCAGGGCAAGGTGTTCAGGTATTCGGAGAAGTGCCGCATCTCCTTGCGGGCTGCGTTGCGGAGCCACAGCTCGTATCTGAAGACGCTGGTTAGCATCGGGTAATGCCAGCATACAGGCAACTACACCACGCTCGGCAAAAGACTGCATGATTTGCTGAACCAGTGCTTGCAAGAGTGCCTCTTGATCTGAGGCGGAGACGATCAACTGGGCCAGTCTGTAGAGCCGTGCGGTCCGTTGTTGGCTGGCAAGCGCAGCCGAAGCGTGGGCCTGAACAGTGGCCGTGAGATGGCCGATGACGAGAGAGGTTGTGAGCAGGACAAGTAAGGAGATCCATTGGACGGGATCTTCTGTCAAAAAAGTTCCCGCAGGTGGGACAAAGAAGAAATCATAGGAGAGGAACGCCAGGAGCGAGGCGAGGACCGCTGGGCCACGCCCAAAGCGAACCGCCAACCAGAGGACGATGAGGAGGTAGGCCAGTGACAGGTTCTCCACATGTGCCGAGGACTTGATCAGCCCAATACAGCCAGTGGTCAACGCTACTCCAAATACCGCTGCCCCATATCCTACCAGCCGGTAAGGGGGACTCCCGGGAATGAAAGGACGCTGGACCGGGGCAGCAACGACACGAGAACGATCTAGGAGGGGCAAGAAAAAGCGCCCTTGCTGGAGCAGACGTTTCCAATCCTTCTGAGATGAGAGCATCAAAGGATGGCTTTGCTGTTTTCTGGTCGATGGATGCTTGTTCATAAGCGTTGCTTTCTTGGCATGCTCAAAAAATACTCACCCTAAGCAAATCATAGTGCGTGCCCCAGTGTTTCTTCGCTAGACCCCTTAAGTTTTTCTGTCCAGACGGGAGCTGTGAAACCTGCATGATACATGAGACTGTAGGGCACCATCACGAGCCCGCCCATTCACCTCAGGTGGTTCATATTGTATGGTATTAGGAGGGGGAGGTACAAAACAACACCGAACTAGACAATGGCTTGGCAAGCTCCTGACCCTCTTTTAAGAAGTATCCAGGGCAGCGCTCATATTCTGCTACTTGGTAGGAAGGCTGCTGTTTCCGTACGCGCTGTTTGAGAAAGGACCCCGAAGCATGTTGCCGCCCATTGATGTTCTGATCTTTGGAGCCGCCCTTTTGCTTCTCCTGGGAGTGCTGGCGAGCAAAGCTTCAGGGAAGTTAGGTGTTCCCTCGTTGGTCCTCTTCCTGTTGATCGGCATGCTGGCGGGCTCAGAAGGACCAGGGGGCATCCCGTTCGATGATCCCTGGCTGGCCCAGTTACTAGGAGTCATGAGCCTGTCCTTGATCTTATTCTCGGGGGGATTGGATGCTGAATGGAAGCAGATTCGCTCGGTCCTCTGGAGCGGACTTAGCCTGGCAACGGCGGGAGTCCTCATTACTACGCTGCTGGTTGGCTTCCTTGCCATTTGGCTCCTCGGTTTCTCGTTCGAGCAGGGCATCTTGCTTGGGGCCATTGTCTCCTCGACTGATGCTGCGGCTGTCTTTACCGTCCTGCGTGGGAGGAAGGTGAGACTCAAAGAGAATCTCGTCTCCTTGCTTGAGTTGGAGTCCGGCAGTAACGACCCGATGGCCATCTTTTTGACGGTTGGGATGTTACAATTGCTCCTCCACCCGTCAACCACCTTGCTCGATTTCGCGCTCTTGTTTTTGCGCCAGATGGGGATTGGCACCATCACGGGCTTTGCGGTGGGCAGAGGGCTGCGCTGGGTGATCAACCGGATTCGCCTCCAGCAGGAAGGGCTGTACCCGGTCCTCACCGTGGCTGCGGTCCTCCTCACCTATGGCGGCACGGCCCTCCTGGGCGGCAGTGGATTTCTCGCGGTCTATTTGGTCGGCTTGTTGTTGGGACAGGGCGAATTTGTGCATAAGCAGAGCTTGCTCCGCTTTCATGATGGGTTGGCGTGGCTGCTCCAATTAGCCATGTTTCTGACCCTTGGTCTGTTGGTCTTCCCCTCGCGCCTGGTTCCAGTCGTAGGAGCTGGATTGTTGCTCACTGGTTTCTTGCTGGTCGTGGCGCGCCCGCTCAGCGTTTTGCTCGCCTTGTCACCCACGCGGATGCGCTTGGGGGAAAAGCTCTTCGTCGCCTGGGGAGGGCTGCGTGGAGCAGCCCCCATTATCCTGGCAACCTTTCCACTCTTGGATGGGTTGCCGGTGGCAGGGACCATCTTCAATGTGGTCTTCGTCCTGGTCCTGGTGTCGGTTGGGGTGCAGGGTACGTCCATCCCGTGGGTGGCGCGTGCGCTGGGTCTGATTCTTCCTCCCCCTTCTGTGCCTGCCAGTAGCTCCACAACCGCAGCCGAGCGGTGTATGACTAGCAGCCTGTTAGAAATCACTATTTCTCCCCAGTCACCAGTGGTTGACAAACAGGTCGTGGAACTCCATCTGGCTCCTGCCGTTCAGATTTTGCTGATTCGTCGCCAGGCTGAAGACTTCCATCCCTCAGGCAGCACGGCACTCCAGGCTGGTGATCAGCTTCTGATCCAGGCAGAGGGCGCTGCTCGCGACCAGGTAGAGAGCTTGTTCACGTCTCCCTCAGGCATCTTGCCTGCACCCCATAGCCCCAACCATGAGTGAGTCTGTAGGGTTCCCCCTCGGTGGAGGTGAAACCTTAAGACCATGATGCCTATCTGGTAAATGCCCTATGAAGTGAGCAGATTTGGCCCTCAAACGTGGAACAATGCCCTCACTCATGAGCAGAACGGCTCCTGGGTATCTGCCAGTCCGCTCCAGAAGCGAATGGTTTCCCATCGTTTTTGTAAGTCCTCAATAAGTAGTCGCCTGGGAGTGAGGGCTCCTTTTTCGCGCTGGTTCATGAGGCCAGCACTCTTGCGGCACATCTATTGGAGCATCCACCTAGCCTTTCCTGTTGAGCCTGCTGGAGATGGAAGCCTTACCAAGTGAAGCTCATAAGCCGCTCCTTATACCCACGTGATGCGCAACGAGCTGCTCACGTGTCGTATACTGAGGAGAGCAGCCGCATGTGGGGCAGAACGCTCCTCTTGTCCAGAGAAGTACTGCATGTAGCGCCGATCACATTCGTCAGAGGTAGAACATGGAAGATGCCGAGATGGCACGCATTGCGGCTTTCTTCGGATCTTCACTGATCCCCGTTTCAAGCTCATCTCTGGATCAGTTCCCTCTCCCAGAGGACACGAAATGGTTCTTGCGATCCTTCGGATTACCACGAGAGCCAGGTCTTTCGATCCACTTGTATGCTGACACCGAAGCCCTGGAGATAACAAGACAGAACCTGCAACGCTTTCTCATCATTGGCGATGATTCTGGAACAGCATTGGGTCTCAGAGAGGACACAGGGGAAATCTACTCACTCGATCCAGTTGGAAAACTGCCCACCCGATTTGTCAATGCTCATATTCTGGCTTTGCTCACGTGTGTGGAAGTGTACATCAAAGCTCAGCCGGAGCTAATCGAGGCGAGCGATGAGCACGCTTCTGAAATTGTGGCGAGCATGAGAGAAGCGTTCAGGCGAATAGACGCTCGATCTCTCGATCATCCAGAGACCTGGTGGTCCGTGGTTTTAGAGCAGGTGGAGTACGGAATGCTCTAGCTTTTCTGGAAGCAGGGTGTCCTCAGCGCCCGCAGGCGCAAACCCACTCATTGCTCCTGTTGTGGGTGTTTCGTTACGGTTTCTTCCTCTCCAACCAAGCTCATCCAGATCGCGAAAGAGTGAGGGATGCAGGGCTAACGCATGAGACCCAGAGCGTGTTTGGCGATGCCTGTGAATGGGACAGAAGGTCTGCCTCGTTTCGACGTTGGCCGAAGCTAGCGCTGGATGTGGACCACCTCGATGTCAGTCAGGTCGCTGGGAAATGTCGTATTTCCGCCGCGTAGCATATGGTGTTTCGTCATTTCAGGTCTGTTCCCAGACACCCTCTCGGGTTCCACGCATGAGCATCATATCCATGACATCGGCCACACGCTGCTGCATCGATGGTGTGATATGCCCAGAGCAGAAACGATACGTCCATCGCTTGTAATCGCAGGGTCTGATCGGATCTCATGGACTGTCAAGCAGTTTCCTAGCTAGCGCTGCCACCACACCTGGAAGATCAGCGGACCGAAGATCAGGCTGTGGAGATCCGCCGTAAATGCTGCCAGCTCCGCTCGTGCCGCAGTGATCTCCTCCTCTGATGCCAGTCTCTCGGTCCGAATCGTTGCCGTGATGGCATCAAGCGTCGAGAGCGGCAGCGTTTTCCCTTCATCAGCGAGGTAGAGCGGAACGACGAGATCAACATGCGCATCAGGAATCCCGGCCTCGCGAAAGGAGCTGTACAGCTTGCGTCCGATCGCGTGGTCGCCACCCCCACGATCAATCGCCTGACAGAAGGTCTGGCGAAAAAACGCGAATCCCTCGTTCGCAGGGTGGCAGCCCCAGCCATCATGATCGGCATCCTCGACAACAATCACCCCACCAGGACGCACGGCGGACCACATCCGGCGCAAGAGTGCGACAGGCTGGCTAAGATGTTGGAGCAGATACCGGCTAAACACAACATCATAGGTCGCCGGCTCATCCCAGTCATTGACATTGCGGGCCTGGAACTCCACGTTTGTGATACCACGGTCGGCAGCGGCTTCGCGTGCAAGGGCGAGCTTGATGTCATCCATGTCGATGCCGACGACGACCCCGTATGGAGCAACCAGTTTGGCAAGCTCAAAGGTGACTTCGCCGCCGCCACAGCCGATGTCGATGCAGCGCTGGCCGGTGCCTACCCCGGCACGGACGAGGAGCGCGTGAGTAACGGGCCAGCGGTCCCGAGCGAGCAGCTGCAAGCGATCATAGCCTGCACGTCCACCATGAAGAGCATAGTGTTCCATGCGCGTACTGTACGCTGGGCGGCCCACCTGTGTCAATGGAGTCTGCCCACGAGTGTTGTACAAAGTCGAGCTCAGATGAGCAATCGTGCCATAAAGGCATCATTCCAAGCGGCCTATTTTCGTCTGCTGCGAACACTGCCTGAGGTCACACGGAGGTGTAACAGATTGATGGCGAGCTTTCTCAGCGGGGCAAGATTGTGCCGAACAGGCTGTTCTCGGATGCGGGAAGCGTCTTCGTGAAAGGTGACGTCCAACACCCAATGGAGACGGTTTTCTATTGACCAGTGCTGGCGGATGGCAGTGATCTGCCGCTCATCTGCGATGGGCACACTGGACAGAAAATACCGCTTTTCTGCCATGACTGCTCCATGTGGTTTGATCATCCGAATTGCTTCCACCGCCAGGATGCTTTGGACTCCAGGCCATTCTGCGAGCACTTGTAGCTCAGGTGGTACTGACTGTACAAATACCCGGCGACGGGTGAGACGGCCATGACTCTCGTCAAAGGCATCTAGCACGTGCTTCAAAGTGGCTGGCACAGCAAAGGCATGCTCCTCAAACCAGGTTTCCACCGCTTGCAATGTCCGCTTCTGATTCCCTTTCAAGGCAATCACACAGTCGGCTTGCTGGTCGAGAATCGTCTGGGTGATGGATTTCTGGCAGCCTACTGCGTCGATGGTGACCAGCCAACCGGAGATCGCCAAACCCGCGAGTAGAGCCGGAATGGCGGTGATCTCATTGGATTTGCTGTCCACCGCTACCTGCCCTAACACCAGTCGGTGCTCACTGGCCCACGCACTCACCAAGTGTAGTGACGACTGTTCTCGTTTGCGGTCAAAGGAATGGCGAACGGTCTTTCCATCAATGGCCACATGCCCAACTTGATTGGTTCCCAGTCGTTGCCCAACCCAGTGGCGAAAACACTGCTCAAATTGGTGGGGATCAATCAACATGAACACCCGACGAAAGGTATCATGCGAGGGAATGCCATGCTTCAACGTTAGGAAGCTTCTCAGCCACCCTTCCTTACTCCTGGCATAGAGCGCAATGTCCTCCCAGCTATCAGCGCCTGCAATCACTCCACAGATGGCCATGATCAGGATCTCGAGCAGGTCGTGCTCCACTTTGTATGTGCATCGGGGATCGTCTATCTCGGCAAATGCGGCGATGAGGTGTTTGAGCAAGGTGCTCACTCCGATCATGGTGAAATGGTACCCTTACTCTAATCCCTCAGCCTATTGTGAGCAATTTTTCATGCGTTAGCCCTGTGAGGGATGCCAAACAACGTGATCGTGACCTGCCCCGCTGATTCGGAACGCGTATTGCGAGCCAATCGCTCTTGCCATGACAGGCGATAATGCGCGCGCTGTGCGCGAGACAGAGGGACTTGCGCGTTGCCTGGCGAATCGGCGGCAGCAGGCAGGAGACTGGCCTCGATGCGTTGATGTCGTACAAGGCGCAGACAGGCACGCCGCTGCTCTCTGCGACTCCAATCCTGCCAGAGCAGCGGGGCAGAACCAACTTGGAGCGGGTGCAACAACATGCTAACCTGGCGTGGCTTTGCAGTCGCGCTGCCATTCCATTGACAATGCTCGCGCAGGGGGCAGGGACGACAACTGCGAATGCTGGCTCCATAGATCACGCGCAGGCTTCCATCAGCCTCCCGACGCTGCTCATGCGCGAGCAGGTGGTGTCCAGCCGGGCACAGGAGCGTCCCATCGGGCTGGAGAGGGAAATCGGCTCCGGTGAAGCGCCCCGCTTTCCAGGATGTGGCCGTGGTCGGTGGACCATATCCAGAGGGAGGAGCCGACGCAGGTGATGGTGTGGAGGTCTGCTTGCTCTGCTCTGGGATGGCAGGAGCAAACTCGGTCGTGCGCACAGGAGTTGGCACGAGCTGATGCCCCAGTTCTAGGCGGAGGTTCCATACCCGACTTTGAAACGCACTGCCAGCATTCCTGTCCCCAGGCTGAGTGGCTGCACCAACGATCGGGGTCGGTCTCCCTGTCTTCGTCTAAAAGTGCAGGCTCGAAGGCGGAGAGCCCCTGGCGCAGTTCCTCACGATAGCGCCCGTTCCCTCGGTTTCCGAAACTACCGAGCTACTGATAACTATGCGCCTGAGAGACCGTGGTCCGGCTCCTGACTGTCTCCCCACGCTTGCTGCCCCGGTACCCAGGTGCGCACACGTCATCCAGCCGGCGAAACGCAGAAGGGAGGTCGTCGGTCTGGGGAAGCGCGCGTTGGCGGGCGGCTTCCCGCGTGCCATCGATGTCGAACACCCTCCAGGTATTTCCCGCTCGATCTACCAACCCTCCCGTTTGTTGTGTGTGAGCGGGCGACTCAGCAGGTCATCGAGAAAGTGGGTGCGTAGAGCTTCGACTGGCACCTGTGTCAACGCCGCTAAAAAACGCGAGAGCACTGAGCGGGAAGGCACGCGATCCCGCTCAAACAGGGCCATGAATGGGATGGCAAACGGCTGGAGCCGCTGGTAAAACTCTTCCAGCGTGCGCTCACCGCTGATCGCATAGCCGAAGAGGACCGCCACAAAATCAATCACGTCATAGCGCCCGAAACGCTTCCGCGCAAAGCGCACCTGCTCGCTGATCTTGGCCAGGACACCGTGCTTCTGAAGGTGTTTGGATATCAGGATGATCTCGCCAAACCAGGACGGGGTTGAGGGAACAGCTTCGACAGATGTTTGAATGATCACCGATCCATCGACGATGCTGGTCATATGCGCCTCCTTGAAGAAAGGTGTTTGCTTCTTTCTTCTCAAGAAGGCACATTTTTATTTGCCTCTGCTCGCTACGGGTTCGTCGCTCGTTGCGCATCGCGTGGGCCACACAGGCTACATGGACTGGCTGGTAGACTGCAGTGAGATCAGGTTGCACGGGGGCTGGAGGAGCAGGCACACTGCGCTCGGCTGGTCGGGCGGGAGGTGATGGAGCAGGTTTCATCGTGTAATGGGGGTCGGCGGTGATGGTTGCCCAAAGGTTGGCGAGACGACGGTAAACACGCTTGTCGGCTGGCTCCGCTCGGCTGAGGGAGCAGCAATCTGTTCTTTGGGAGAGGCAAACAATGGCCCCTTGGCTGGAGCTGTTGGGGAAGGAGTCGGAGCGGCAGCAGGAGGCTGCGGCACGCTCGCAATGGGGCGATTCCACAGATGGATTTGAAACGCCTAGCAGTAGCGCATCGTCCTAAGGCACCCATGCACCGTGGCTCCTCAAGGAGGAGCGTGCCGTCAAACAAGAAAATTTCAAGCCCTCCTGTCCTCAAAGAGCCGGAAGGACGTGCTCGGCCTATTATCAGGCAAGCTTTGTGGTGCTCTTTTGCAGTGAATTTCAAAGCAACCTGTATTCCAATGACTACACGAGAAATCTTGCTACTGCAGTGCAAAGTCTCATCCATTGCAGTGCAAAGTCTCAAAAATCACCTTTTACTGCAGTGCAAAGTCTCATCCACTGCAGTGCAAAATCACACGTTACATACAGTTATTCCTGTCCTTTCGGGCAGGGACGAATCTGCACCGTCGCCCGATGCGAGCGCGCGCACTTCCCGCTATGCTTATCCTGTAAGGAAACGTCACAGGAGTTTATCCGCAGGAAGCGCAAGAGGAGACTTCAGCGATGCTTTTACAGGATAAGGTTGCTGTGATTACCGGCTCGTCCAAGGGGCTGGGGCGAGCGCTGGCGCATGCCTACGCTGGGGCTGGTGCGCGGGTGGTTATCAATGCGCGCCATGCCGCCACGCTGGAGGCCACACGCAATGAATTGGTGGCAAAGCCGGGCTATCAGGTTGCAGCTTTGCCTGCTGATGTGACGCGGCCTGGCGATATCGCGCGCCTTGTTGATTTCGCCCTGGCGCGCTATGGCCGCATCGATGTGCTCATCAATAACGCGGGCATTCTTGGCCCCAGCCCACGCCCGGACATGGTTGATCTGAGTGCTGCTGATCTGGCCGAAATCTTTCGCGCCAACGTCATTGGCCCAATGCTGATGACGCAAGCTGTACTGCCCCACATGCTGGCGCAAAAGAGTGGGCTGATTATCAATGTGACATCTGACGCGGGGCAAACCGGCTATCCCGGCTGGGGCGGGTATGGCGCGTCCAAGGCAGCGCTGGAACTGATCACTGAAAGCTGGGCTGCCGAACTGGAAGGTACAGGCGTGCGCGTCAATGCCGTCAATCCTGGTGATTTGCAAACGGAGATGCACCAGCTTGCCTTTCCAGGTGAAGACATTAGTGATCGGCTGGACCCGTTTACTGTCACCGATCTGTTTGTCTGGTTGGCATCCGATGACGCCGCCAACGTAACGGGCCAGCGCTTCGATGCGCCGGGGTTCACGCCTCCAGAATCGCACTGAGGACCATCTGCTATGAAACTTGAAGAGATACAGTTCAAGGTGCCGAAGGAACTTGAGGCATCGGCACCACCGGAGGCCAGGGGGCAGCCACGCGATCACGTGCGTCTGCTGGTCATCCACCGAGACAGCGGCCAGGTGGAGCACCGCCGCTTCTTTGAGATTGTCGAATATCTGAGGCCGGATGATGTGGTGGTGCTGAATGTCAGCAGCACCGTCCCGGCAGCGCTGCCTGGCGTGACGAGCGACGGACAGGAGATCGAACTGCGCCTTTCCGCGCAGCGTTCGGCCAACGGCAACGGCGGCGGACGTATCTGGCAGGCGGTCTTCAAGCCAGATGAAGCGGTCATTACGCCAGGGCTGCGGCTGTCTTTTGGAGATGGCGCGTTGACGGCGCGGGTCAGGCGACAGCGCGAAGATATTGCCAAGCTGTGGGAGATTGAGTTCGACCCTACTGATCGGCCAATTTCAAGCTGGCTGGAGACATTAGGCCGCCCAATCAAATATGATTATGTGCCGGAGCGCTGGGGTCTGGAATATTACCAGACGGTCTATGCCGCTGTGCCTGGCTCTGCCGAGATGCCATCGGCAGGCCGTGCTTTCACGCCGGAACTGTTGGAGCAGATTCAGCAGAAAGGCGTGGCGCTGGCGCAGATCATCCTGCATACGGGTGTGAGCAACATCGACATTGAGATGGAGCAGGTCGAGCAGCATACGATGTATGAGGAGTGGTATCAGGTTTCGGCTGAGGCCGCCGAAACGATCAACCAGGCGCGTGCCAGGGGTGGTCGCATCGTTGCTATCGGGACGACGCCGACGCGCACGCTGGAGACAGTGACGGATGAGCAGGGCATTGTGCATGCTGGCGAAGGCTGGACAAGCCTCTACATCACGCCTGGTTATCGCTTCAAGGCAGTTGATGTGCTGCTGACGGGGCTGCACGAAGCGAAAAGCACGCGGCTGGTGCTGGCGACGGCGTTCACGGGCGACCAGGCGTTGGTCTTGCGCGCCTACGATGAGGCTATCGCGCAGGGCTATCTCTGGCACGAGTTTGGCGATCTTTCGCTTATCATATAGGCCGTAAGCGGTTTTGCGCTCAGATTCGGTTGTGGGCGGCTGGTGGTCGAAATGTATCGCCAGCCGCCCACAATTGTGTTCAGGCGGCCTCCTGGACGAGCAGGCTCGCGGCACGCTGCTGACGCATCTGCTCGGGCCAGGGAATCTCTAGCCGCTCCCAGCTTTGCCCGGCGTCTGGGGAGCGATAGATGCCCTGGTTGCTGGCCGTGTAGAAAACGCCCGGCTCGGCCTCGTTGGCCGCGAGTGCGGAGGCTAACAAGCCCTCGGATGCAGGCAGCCCTTGTTGTACTTGCTGCCAGGAATTGTCACCCGTCCGGCGATAGATTGCTGACTCTGCCTGGTTTAGATCGTGGGCTTGCCGTGGTCCATGTGCTGCCGAGATGACGAGCGTATCGGGATCAGCAGGATCAACGGCCAGCCCCCACAGATAATGGTGCTGCAAGCCTGTGTCTGGCCGTTCCCAGGTCGTGCCCCCGTCCTGGCTCTCCACGAATCCCTTACCTGGCTGCATGAAGCCATCCCCAGCGGCAGAGTAGATGCGGCCCGGACGCTGTGAGGGTAAGCCGAGCGTGTGGGTATCAAATGGGCCTTCTGGCTGGCGGTCTTCCCAGGTCTGGCCGCCGTCGAAACTGCGCACCAGCGCGCCCGCCTCGATGGCGACGACGAGGACGCCAGCCCGCAGTGGGTCAAGTCCAATCGCTCGCACATGGCTGGTATAGGGGCGGGGTGGGAAGCTCCAGGTGGGTGCTGAGGGAAGCGCCAGCAAGCCGGGTAGTTCCTGCCAGGTGGCCCCGCCATCCTCGGAGCGATAGAGGGCGCTCGGTTCTGTGCCAGCGTAGACGACGCCCCACGCGCCAGCGCGCTCAGTCTTGCTGACGGCCACTGCCATGATTTGCGGAGATTTAATGCCCTCACCTGCGGGATGCCAGGAACGCCCGGCATCGGCACTCACCCACAGCCCTTGCCCGAAGGTGCCACAATAGAGCCGCTCTGGCCGAAGAGGGTCGGCGGCGAGGCACTGTGTGGGCAAGCCCTCAAGAGCGCGTTGGACTTGCCAGTGCCCTGGCTGTCCCTGGAGGGACAAGAGGCTATCGGAGAGCGCGGCAAAGATGCTTGTCATAAGAACCTCCTTTTTCTTCTCATTCATACAGTATCATCTTTCAACGCCTTCAAAGCGCGTGCCATGATGGCGCAAAGCCAGAGCGAGCGCGCTACATGAGACAACACTACCATGTAAGGCGATGAGGCTTGCCGTTTCGGCGCGGCTATGCTAGACTGGGCACGGTTCATCTTCTCCTGGCGCGATCTTCGATGATTGAAATTTAGCGCTTGCTGGAGTGTACTATGCCTGTCTCTGTCACGAACTCCAAGCTCATCTATGACGCCCTGAAAGCCTGCGATGTCAAGATCATCTCCGCGCTGCCGGAAACCTGGCTGGTGCATCTGATTCGCATGGCCGACGAAGACCCGGATATGACGCTGGTGCGCCTTGCCAAAGAGGAAGAAGGCATTGGCATCTCGGCGGGCGCGCATCTGGCGGGTGTCAATTCGGCGCTGCTGATGCAGAATCATGGCTTTCTGGCGGCCATCAATCCCATTGTCTCGCTCGCACTGCTGTATAAAATCCCGCTGCTCATGCTCATCAGCTATCGCGGGCATATGGGCGAAAAAGACCCCTGGCAGACGCAGGGCGGCCTGGCAACTGAACCCATTTTGCGCGCGCTCAATATCCCCATCTGGCACTTAACGAACCCCGGCGACATACCGCGCCGCCTGAAAGACGCGCAGACGTTGGCGCACGCCGCGCTGCATCCGGTGGCTGTGTTACTGTCGCGCGAATTGATGTGGGAGGACTGAACGCATGCTGCGCGCCGATGCCTTGCAGGCTATCTATCCTGATCTGAAAGATCACATCGTGGTGACTATCATGGGAGCCGTGGCGGCGGAACTGTATACGCTGGGCCATCGCCCCACTTTCTTTTATCTGGAGCACGCAATGGGGCTGGCTTCTTCGATGGGCCTGGGAATTGCGTTGGCGATGCCCGATCAGAAGGTCGTCGTCATCGATGGCGATGGGTCGCTGCTGATGAACCTGGGCACGCTGAGCACGATGGCGCGGTATAAGCCGGGCAATCTGCTGCACATTGTCTTCGATAACGAGAGCCTGCTTTCGGTGGGCGGCTTCCCGACGGCCACGGCGACCGGAACCGATCTGGCGGGCATTGCCAGGGCGTCTGGCGTGCGCAACGTCTTTGAGGCGAACACGCCCGAAAGTCTGAAGGCAGCCGTCGAGGAGGCGCTTGCCAGTAACTCGCTGACAACGATTATCTCGAAGGTCGAAGCTGTTGGCCCCAAATCATTCCATATGGACTTGCCGCTGTTAGAAAATCGCTTCCAGTTTAAGCGCGCGCTGGAAGCGCTGCGGAAACAGACACCAGCGTGAAGCAACGATTTAAGGAGGAATAGGCATGTCAGGTGGTCCAGGCATTTTGGCTCAATTGATGGAGGAACTGAACGCCGGGCGGCTGAGGGTCGTTGATCTGACGACGCCGCTGGGGCCGGATACGCCGGTTATCGATCTGCCGCCGATGTTCGCGCCCTCGCCGGGGTTGACGATCACTGAAATCTCGCGCTACAACGAGGCCGGTCCGGGCTGGTACTGGAATATCCTCAATCTGGGCGAGCATACCGGCACGCACTTCGACGCGCCCATCCATTGGATTACGGGCAAAGACCTGCCTAACAATGCTACGGATACGATTCTCCCGCGCAAGTTTGTTGCCCCGGCCTGCGTGATCGATGTGAGCGCCTATGTCGAAAAGGATGAGGATTTCTTGCTGAGCATCGAGCGCGCCGAGGCGTGGGAAGCGGAGCATGGGCGCATCCCGGCGGGCGCGTGGGTGCTGCTGCGCACCGGGTGGAGCAAACGCACCACCCGCGAGGCGTTTCTGAATGTCAAGGCCGATGGCGCGCATTCCCCCGGCTTTCACCAGACGTGTTCGCACTGGCTGATTCACGAGCGCGACATTTGTGGCGTAGGCGTGGAAACGGTGGGCACCGATGCCGGGCAGGCAGGCACATTCGATCCGGCGTTCCCCAACCATACTTTTATGCACGGCGCGGGCAGGTTCGGCATTACCAGCCTGGTGAATCTCGATCAGCTTCCGCCGACTGGCGCGATTATCATCGCCGCGCCGCTGAAGATCGTTGATGGCTCGGGTAGCCCGCTGCGCGTGATTGCCATCGCGCCCTGATAAACATGAGTCTTTGAACGCACTGATGGTATCTGGTCGGCAGGCCCCGCGTCCCGCCTGGCGATGGTCGGGACGCGGGTATGCACTCTTCCCTATAGAAAGTCAGCTTGCCTCAATCAAATTTAATGTTCTGTTGATATGGTCTAACACAATACTTGAGAAACCCACATCAAACGTTGTGAGGTAGAGGAGGAACAGACACCTCATGGATCAACTGATCAAAGTCATCATTCTGGCCTTGCTGCAAGGAGTGACAGAACTCTTTCCGGTCAGCAGCCTTGGTCATACGGTCATCATTCCGGCGTATCTGGGCTGGTGGAAGCTGACGACCAGCGACGCCTTTCTCCCCATTGTCACCGTGCTGCATCTGGGAACGACGGTGGCCCTTCTCTGCTTCTACTGGCGCGATTGGGTGGCGCTGATTCGCGCGTTCTTCAAGACGGTCTTTGCCGGGCGGTTGGATGCCGACCCGCAGGGCAAGACGATCTGGCTGGTGATTGTCGGGACCATCCCCATCGGCGTTGCAGGCTTACTGCTGCAAAAGCCTATCGAAAACTTGTTCTTTTCGACTCAATGGCCGCTGCTGCCCGCCTCGTTCTTGTGCCTGAACGGCGCTGTGCTCTATGTTGCCGAGGCGCTGCGCAAACGCTCCGAGCCAGCCAACATGGACCGCGCGAAACAGGAGCAACTCTATGGCCGCATCGAGGACCTGACATTTCTTCAGGCGTTTTTGATTGGTATAGCCCAGATATTTGCTTTGCTGCCCGGCATTTCGCGCTCTGGCATTACGATGGTGGCAGGGATGCGCGCCCGGCTGAGCCACGAGGAGGCGCTGCGGTTCGCCTTCCTGCTGCTGGTCCCGGCTATTGCGGCGGCATCGCTGCTGGAAATTCCCAAGCTGCTTAAGGACGGCCACGACGCTATCATTGATGCGGCAGTGGGCAGTGTGGTGGCGGGCGTGGCGGCCTATATCAGCATCAGGTTTCTTTCTCGCTATTTCAAAGTGGGCCGCCTCACGCCGTTTGCCTTCTATTGTCTGGGCGCGGGCCTGATTTCGTTCCTGATCTTTGTGCCGCTCTCGCTTGGCTTAATCAATCTTCCCTGGGCGTGAGTTTGCCAGAGATCAAAGCCGCTATTTTGTGAAGATCAAGCAGGGTCGCGCTTCAGGCGGCAGTGGCTTGGGCTGGTTGCTGGTTCAGCTTGAAGAGCCAGAGGCTGAGAATTAAGAAGAGGATGCCCAGACAGAACGTGTAGAGGACAGCAACCCAGCCAAACCGGTCCAGCAGATGGCTCAGCAACAGCGGGCCGACCGAGATGATCAGGCTGAAAATCACCGAGCCAATTCCGGCCAGCGCCAGAAGCCAGGCCAGCAGTCGCTCTGAGGGTGGGACGTGCAACTGGCTGGCTATCCTGGTGCTGGAAACGCCTGTGACAAAGGTGCGAATGGCAATGACCACTGCACGCACCATCACGGGGCCGCTGCCGATGAGATTGGTGATGCCAAAGATGACGCCCAGGACACCGCTCAGGGCCGATTTTGCCCAACTTTTGCGATGCCTGATCTCCAAGATGGTCAGAACCAGCAGGATGATGCCATCTGTGAGCAGATAGCCGCCGAAGACGCGCAGGAGGTTGTCGGCGCGGGGGAGCGGCGTCACCAGAAAGATGACACACGCCACCAGCGCCGCCAGGCCCCGCAAGCCCATCAGCCACCAATCACGCGCGAGGTCGTTGACTGACTTCTTGCGCATCCTCAGCCGTTCTTTCAGTGCCGATCCATGAGGAGCATGTCCTTCAAGAGCGGTTGAGGGCGTTGCAGGATGTGTACCATACGCTGCGCTCAGCCAGGCGCGCTGCCTTCTAGGGGCAGCGCGCCTGGCTGAGCGCAGATTGGCGCTGTTAGCGCTTGACGGCTTTGATATAGCGCACGGTGACGGTTCCGGCCACGGCATAGAGGGCAAAGGTGATGAAGAGCAGAGTATAGCGCACGTCGGCGGCGGCTGGGATGCTGAGCAGGACGCTGCCAATGACAAAGGCCACGACCTGGGGGATGGTGAGGGCGATGTTCCAGATGCCCATGTCGCGGGCGTAGCGCGCCTTGGAAGGCAAGACATCGGCCACCAGCGCCCAATCGACGCTGAGGTACGCGCCAAAGCCTAGCCCAAAGATGGCCCCGCCCGCCAGCGCGACGGTGATGCCAGCGCTCTGGCTGAGTGTGCCGCTGGCGGTGAGGAAGTTGAGGGCAATGAAGATGGCGGCCACCGCAGACATCAGCCCGCCGGAGAGATAGACCATGCGCTTGCGGCCATAGCGGCTGGAAAGCCAGCCACCAAAGAAGGTGGTCAGCGCGGCGGTCAGGGTCAGGATGGTGATGAAGTTTCCCGACTGCGCCTCTTGATTCTGGCTGCCCAGCACGTCATGGAAGTAATATTGCAAAAACGCCTGCACGGTGTCGATGCCAAGCATCACCAGCAGGCGCGTGCCCGCCACCCAGGCAAAATCGGGGTCGCGGCGCGGCCTGAAGTCGAAGAGTCGGGCGGCCCAGATGGTGACGATGAGCATGACAACCAGCAAGATGACGTTGATGCTGATGTTGGCGTTGCTGGCGCTCTGCGAATCGTTTTGGGCCAGATGCGCGCCGTTGAGGTCGAAGCTGACTCCGGCTGCCTGAAGCACCAGCACCGAGGCCACCAGCACGACCACGATGAGCGCCAGCGCCAGCGCGCCTTCGTTGACCTGCTGGCGATGGCGCGTCAGCCAGCCTGGGCCGGTGGAACTCGTCTCGGCGGCAGGACGCTGCCAGGCTGGCTCTTTGACAAAGAGGACGGTCAGCAGCATCAACACGAAGATGGCACCAGAGACAATGGCATATACGACGATAAGCTGGTTGGAATAGGTGGAGAGCGCTCCACTGGCGGCAGTGCTGGAGGGTGCCTTCAAGATCGGGTCGATGGAGAGAAACTGGCTGGTGATGAGAGCGCCCAGGATGATGCCGACAATCTGCGCCAGGCCCATGATGCCAGCCGCGGTGCCGCGCTGTTCTTCGTTGACGAGATCAGGCAGGTAGGCGTGGAAGGGCGCAGCGGCAGCGTTGTTGGCAAGCTGGGTCAGGCAGAGCGCCAGCATCAGGGTGATGATATTCGGCGCAGCCATCATCAGGAACAGGCCAACAATGTTGAGCAGCGTGCCCGCGACGATGTAGGGGCGGCGGCGCCCCCAACGGCTGGCAGTGCGGTCGCTGAGCATGCCAAAGAGGGGATTGCTGACGAGCGCCACCAGCAGGCCAGGGCTGGTGACGAGCGCCAGCGTCACCGCTTTGTTGTTGTTGACAAAGGCGGCAAGGGCGCTCTGGTTGAACGCCTGGGTATGCAGAAAGTTCTGGGCGAGCAGCGCCTCGACCTGGCTGGGAAGGATGATGATGAGCAGAGCGGTCCAATGGAAATTGAGAGCCAGCCAGTAGAGGCTAATGGCGATCAGCCCCCAGAGCGAGCGCCTGGGGATGGCTGCCTTGCTGTGGGTGTCAGCGCTCAGCAGGTCAGGGACGCCAGAGTTCACTGGAATTGCCTGGTCTTGTGCCACGATGCACCTCCACTGCGAATAGTGTTCTGATCGTCGGTTCCACCAGGGTTCAGCCTTCAGATGAGTCCTGAGCCACAAGTCTACCTTGACCTGCCCTCTAAGGAGATCGTACAAACCACGTATCCGGCTACGTATTTTTGAGTGTGGAGGAATTTGCCAGAATGAAAGCGACCACGCGCTGATGGGCGAGGTCAACCAGCGAAAAGCCTTCGCTATAGCTCGCTGGACTTTAATTCTGCTCTATTCTATCATAGACAACAACGCTTATTTGGGTGATCTTAAAGGTATCGGCAAGGAAGATAATCGACGCGCTGGCTCTTCATTCTAAGGAGCACTCTGCATGAGCAATGATTGGCGATGGAACAGCCCCGATTGGCGGCAGCCAGATGAAGCTGGCAGTCTAGACAATGGGCTGGGCAATTATCCAACGCAGCAATCCTCTGGCGGCTCTAACCCTGACCCGTTCTGGAATCCGGTCTCGCTTCCGCCACCGCCGCCAGACCCACTGCCGTATTCCGCATATGGGCAATCGGGTTACGAGCAGTCTAGTGGCCCTGCAACGCCATCCCTCTTCTCGGATTACGGGCAATCCGGCAATCCCTATAACCAGCCGCCTCCATTGGGTGGCTATCCTTTCGCTCCCGCCCCTATGCCGGTGGCGCGGAGTCGCAGCAGGCCCTGGTTTTTGATTCCGCTGTTAAGCTTTCTGGTGGTGGCTGTGATTGGCGTTGGCATAACGGTCTATGCTTTCAATGCCATTTCAAAAGCCGTAAAACAAACTACTCAACAGCTAGGCGGCTCCAACAATTCCTCGGCGGGGCCAGTCACGATCACGGTTGGCGCGCATCCCACCATTGTCATTGATCGCAACGCTGGCGCGGTGAAGGTACAGGGTGCCGCCGATAGCCAGCAGGTGACCATCGAGCCTATCGGGGACAATTCCCCGCTTGATGGCCCCATTACCTATTCCAAGAGCGGCACTGGCGGCAATACCATCACATTCGATCTCTCGAACATAGAGACGGTAAATGTGCTGCTGAAGGTTCCTGAGGAAAGTGATCTCAATATTACCACGAATGGCGATGATATTACGGTCATTGGGGTGACGGGCCAGCAGAACTTATCGAGCAATGCGGGCAATCTAAACGTTTCAAACGATACGTTGATGGGCAAATCGACCCTGGACACGAATGGAGGGTCGATTACCTTCAGCGGGACGCTTGACCCCCAGAGCAGCGATCACTTCAGCACCAATCCCGACCCGATCACTATTACGCTGCCAGCAAACGCCAACTTTCACGCGGATATTACGAACAACGGCGGTGTGATTCAATCAGCTTTTCCACAGGTGGTGGTGTCTGATGGCTCGGCGTCTGGTGACGTGGGGAAGGCTCCGTTCGCAGAGTTGGAAGTCGATAGCAACGGTGGCATGATTCAACTGAACAAAGCCGCCTGAGAGCGCTTCACGAAAAGGACGAATTGCTGGCGTTTCCCGCGCCAGCAATTCGTCCTTTTTAAATCCTGTTTGCATTTCCCGCGTTTTGTCGTTATAATTTCGTTAGAGCATCTAAATAGTTGATGGACGAATATTACGTATGACTACTGAACAACTCGCAGAAGAACTGATCTCGCTCTGGCGGCTGCTGCGTGGGCTTTCTCATCCAGTGCGACGAGGAGAGATTACGCCTGAACAATACTGGCTGCTGCGCTTGCTCAACCGGGCTGGCTCGCTGAGCATCGGGGAACTCGCCACTGAACTGGGCATTACGACCAGTTCGGCGACCTCGGCCTGCAAGCGTCTGGAGAAGGCCGGGCTGCTGACCCGCGAGCGCCAGTCTGATGATGAGCGCAAAGTGCGAGTGGCGCTGACGACGCAAGGCACCGCACAGCTTCATGCCTGGCACGAGCGCAAACGCGATGCGCTGACACAGTTGCTGAGCGTTCTGAACCAACACGAGCAGGAGGAGTTTCAACAGATGCTGGAGCGCGTGCTGGATGCAGCAGGCGCACGAGAATTTGAGCAAGAAAGAGACCCTGACACGCATGACAGCTATCATTCAAGTACGGGAACTTGTTAAACGCTTCGGAGAGCATACCGCCGTCAACGGTGTCAGCTTCGAGGTGCAGCAAGGTGAGGTCTTTGGCCTGCTTGGCCCCAATGGCGCGGGCAAAAGTACGACCATCAAGATGCTGACGACGCTGTTGCCACCGACATCAGGCGGTGCGCAGGTGGCGGGCTTCGATATTGTTCGGCAGACCGCTGCGGTACGTCGCAGCATCGGTTATGTGCCGCAGGCGCTTTCTGCTGATGGCACGCTGACCGGCTACGAGAATCTGTTAATCTTCGCCAAGCTCTATGATCTGCCGCGCAGTGAGCGGAAAGAGCGAGTCGAGGAGGCGCTTGCCTTTGTTGGTCTGGCCGACGCGAGCAATCAGCTTGTTATGCGTTATTCCGGCGGCATGATTCGCCGCCTGGAAGTGGCCCAGGCGCTGCTGCACGCGCCGCAGGTGCTGTTTCTGGATGAGCCAACCGTGGGGCTGGACCCGGTGGCGCGCCAGGCCATCTGGGACCACCTCAATAAGCTACGCGCCGAGACTGATACCACGATGTTCTTGACGACCCATTCGATGGAGGAGGCCGACAGCCTCTGCTCGCGCATCGGCATCATGCATCGCGGCGACATCGTGGCGCTGGATACGCCTGCCAATCTGAAGGCGGCAGTTGGTGGCCCGGAAACCACCCTCAACGATGTGTTTGTTCACTATGCAGGCGATGCCCTGGAATCTGGAGGCAGCTACCGTGACACTACAAGAGCCCGTCGCACAGCCCGACGTCTCGCCTAACGTTCTTACCAGGGCAAAGCCGCGCGCCCTGCCCGCTTTCCCTAACTTTCTGGTGAAGACGCTGGATATTGCCGAGTGGGAAATTCGCAAGCTGCGGCATGACCCGACTGATTTGTTCACCCGCGCTGTGCAGCCTGCCCTGTGGCTGGTCATCTTTGGCGAGGTCTTCACACGCATTCGGGCTATCCCAACGGGACAGGTACGCTACCTGGACTTTCTGGCTCCGGGGATTCTGGCGCAAAGCGTGCTTTTCATCTCGATCTTTTATGGGATTGCCATCATTTGGGAGCGCGATCTGGGCGTCATCCATAAATTCCTGGCAAGCCCCATTCCGCGTGCCACGATTGTACTGGGCAAGGCGGCATCGGCAGGTATACGCGCGCTGCCCCAGGCGCTCATCATTTACCTGCTGGCCCTGGTGTTGGGCGTCCAAATGAATTGGAACCCTCTGGCGATTCTGGGCGTGGTGCTGCTGGTGATGCTGGGAGCAGCCTGCTTCTCCACGTTCTCAATGATTATCGCCTGCCTGCTAAGGACGCGTGACCGAGTGATGGGCATCGGGCAGGTCTTGACGATGCCGCTGTTCTTTGCCAGCAACGCCATTTACCCGATTCAAATTATGCCCGGCTGGCTGCAAGTGATTGCGCATGGCAACCCGTTGACCTATGTGGTTGATGGCATCCGTATGTTGATGCTGACGGGCACAGCGATTGATTTTTCGAGCCTGGGCGTGGATATATTGGTGCTTGCGGCGATCACGACCATTCTGGTCTCGATCTGCGCCGCGCTGTATCCGCGCATTGTGCAGTAAAAAAGCAGAGCGCCAAAACAGCGGGACCGGCTCATCGTATGGAGCCGGTCCCGCTGTTTTGGCGCATGCTGCGAAATAAAAGGTGTTGTTGAGGGCCGCGCCAGCCCCAGCTTCTTTAGCTGATCTGCTTTTCAATACCCTTGAAGAACTGGCCCAGCAGCACTTTGACCGCCTGCGCGCCGACCACGTTATCAGCGACCTTGTATGGCCCTCTTAATTCGGCGTCAAATTTATAGGTCAGGTTGGTCTTGCCGCCTGCTTCGGCCAGGTCAATCGTCGCGCCGCCCTGGACGTTGTTTTGATGGAGGCCCAATTTAAAGTGGTTTGGCTCTTGCGCTTCCGTCACATGCACTCTGCCCTCGTATGTCCCGTTGAGGCCAGGAATGTGAAGTTCGACGATCAGTTCCAGCAGTTCCGGGTCAAGCCACTTTGCCTCGCGGCAGCTAGGAATCGCGGCAGCCAAAATATTGGTGTCGAAAAAGGCTGCGTAGACTTTGCTCTGGCTGGCCGCAAACTCGTGACTTCCGTTGAAATCCATTGAACAATCTCCTCATGCAAATATTTTTCAGCGCCCTCAATCCGCGCCTCCCTTCCGCGATCCACACGCCGACAAAGTGAGGTGGCACATAAGAGTTCGCCTGACGGGATGAAATTATACTAGCTCTTCGCCAGTCTGGCAATACCTCCCTGACTATTGTCTGGGCAGGTAGGCGCTCTTATGCCCGCTTATTTGTCAACACCCGACAAAGAGTCCTATATGCTTGCATTCTGCGACGGCCACTCCTATACTGGGCGGCAAGATGACACAGCAGCACGATACAATCACACCTGCCATCGCGCCGGATATTGCTCTGCGCCGCGCCCTTTTCAAAAGAAGAGCGCGGCCACGGCGAGCGGTGGGGATGGGCAGCGTCATGCTGCTGTTGTTTCTGGCGTATGCCTATTTCATTCCGCGCGGCGCTTTGTGGAACGCTGATACCCGCATCTTCCTGGCTGCCAGCATTGTTGACCGGGGCCAGTTGAACATCGACCCCTATGCGCAGTATACCGGCGACAGAGCCGCGTACAACGGCCATTATTACAGCGATAAAGCGCCGGGAAGCTCGCTGCTGGCGGTTCCGGTGTATGCGTTTGTCAAGCTGGCGCTGTATCAGGGGAAGACGCCCTATCTTCAGCTTTTGAGCGCTTCTGATGAGCAGCGCACCGATTTTCTGCCGCGCTATCTGATGACCTTGCTGCTGGTTGGGTTGCCATCAGCCTTGCTGGGTGGGCTGATCTTCAACTTTCTTGCCTATCTTGGCCTGGGGCCGAGAGGGCGCATGGTGCTGGCGTTGGGTTATGGCCTGGGGACGATTGCCTTTGCCTTTTCGACGGTCTTCTTCGGGCATCAGATGGTGGCGCTGCTGCTTTTTGCCGCGTTCTATCTCCTCTTCAAGATTCGGCGCGGCACGCTTTCGCAGTGGCATTATCTGACGGCTGGCGCGTTGGCAGGCTACGCGATCATCACGGAGTATCCTACGGCTCTGATTGTCGGCTGCCTGGCGCTGTATGCGTTCTTGCCTGGGAGGCAATGGCGCGCGCTGCTGCTGTTTGCAGTGGGAGTGCTGCCCTCGCTGGTCATCGACGCGGTTTATAATACGCTGTGCTTTGGCGCGCCCTGGAACCAGGGTTATGCCAATCTGGCTGGCCCCGAATCTTTTCGCGTCGGCCAGTCGCAGGGATTGTTAGGCGTGACCCTTCCGCACCTCGACGCGCTGTGGCAGACGACCTTCGGCCCCTATCGCGGCTTATTTCTTCTTTCTTCGTTCCTGCTGCTGGCTGTGCCTGGCTTTGTGTGGCTCTTCCGGCGCTGTGCCGAGATGCGCAGCGAGGCATGGCTCTGGCTGAGCATTGTGGTGGTGTATTTTCTTTTTGCCATCTCGTATTACGCCTGGGATGGCGGCTATAGCCTGGGGCCGCGCCATTTCATTCCCGCGCTGCCGTTTCTGGTGCTGCCCGTTGCGCTGGCGCTGCGGCGGCGCGGCTGGGTGAGAGCGTTGACCACAGCCCTGATCGCGCTGTCTATCGTCATTGTGACGCTGGCAACTGCTGTCTTTCCGCTCAACGACCCGCGCTTCGATTCGCCGCTGACCCAGAATGTGCTGCCGCTGCTGCTGGGCCTCCATCCCGACCCGACGCATCCGGCCATCCCTGCTGCCACCCTGTGGTCAGCTTTCTGGCAGCAAGCGCCGCTCTTTCTGCACGCCCAGCTTGATAACAACTGGGGCGAGGTCTTTCGCCTGCCGGGCATCTGGCAACTGCTGCCCTTGCTGATTGCCGCCGGCTTGATTTTGCTGCGGTTCTGGCGTGGCACGCGGCCAGCGCCCGCTACGCCGCTGCCGGGTACCGCTGCTGAAGGTCAGCCAGCGGCAGTTCAGGCCGCAAGCCCTGAGCCGGCTGATGGGCGCGCTGATCGATATTTGTCCCCAGGCTGAGCGCGTCCTGCGTCGATTGGGATGACGACTCTACCACTCCAATGATGACGACAACATTCTGGTCCCGAAAGACCACATTGGGGGAATTGGCGTTATCATCGCAGCAGAGGCCGTCAATTTCCTGCTGCCCAATCTGCTGTGTGTGCTGGGTGGAGCGAAGATGCGGAGTCACATCATTGTAATATTTCTGGGCATCGTTTGTTTGAGCAAACTGCTCGATAAAAAGCTCTAAGTATGAGTTTCCACCCTTATCTATCCCCACTAACACCTCTTCCCTCCAATTATATTTCCCATCTGTTGGATTGACCACCAGGTTCTGGTTGAGATTTTGGTATTGGTCAGGAGTTGTGGCCGTCTGCGGCTGCTGCGCCGTTGTCCCATCTGGCAGGTCGCTTTGCTGTGGCTCGAACTGCGTCGCCTGAAAGGATACAGGAGGCGTGGTGGTTGCAGTAGGGCTAGGTGTGGGTGAAGGCGACTTGGTGGATGTTGCGGTGGGTGCTCTGGTTGGCGGCACCGTGCGGGTCACGCCAGGCGTGGGGGTTGGTGTGCCCGTGGCTTGAGACTGGCTGTATTTGATAGCGGCGTACACGCCGCCCGCAACGAGCAGCACGACGAGAATCGTGATGAAAATTGCCAGGCCAAGTCGCCTGGGGGGACGTTCTGCGTTTTCGATGCGGCGCGTGGGCCGCCCGCCATTGTTATTCCCTGGGGGCTGAGGCACAACGCCTGCCCCGCCTGCCCTGGGAGCCACCGGATTAGGATATGGCGCGGGCGCGGGAACGGGCTGCGTCGAGATTGCCGCCCGGAACGCCTGCGCAAGCTCGCCAGCCGTTTGGTAGCGCGCGGCAGGATTTTTTTCCATGGCTTTCAGGATGACCCGTTCGGCGGCAACGGGAAGGTCGGACCGGAACTGGCGCGGCGGCGGGGGCGCTTCGCTGACATGCTTGGCCGCCACGGTCATTGGCTGCGCTCCCGCAAAGGGGACGCGCCCTGTGACCATATAAAACAAGACCACGCCCAGGCTGTAAATATCGGCGCGGGCATCAACTTCGTTCCCCATCGCCTGCTCCGGGGCGATATAGTCGGGCGTACCTACCACGTGCCCCATGGTGGTCAACTGGGGGAGGGTTGCTGCATCCCCGCCGTCGGATGCCGCCTGCTCCGCTACCTTGGCGATGCCAAAATCGCTCAGCATCAGGCGTTTATCGGGATAGAGCAGCATGTTTTGCGGCTTGACATCGCGGTGAATCACTCGATGCCGGTGGGCGTAATCAAGCGCCGCTGCCATCTGCGCCAAAAAACCTGCCGCTTCTTGTAGCGGGAGTGGACCTTTGCGCTCGACGCGGTCGCGCAGCGTTCCACCTGTGACGTAAGGCATCACCAGATAGGCCAGATCAGCCTGCTCGCCATATTCATAGATGGGCAAAATATTGGGGTGATCGAGCGCGGCAACGGCATCGGCTTCGCGGCGGAAGCGCCCCAGGAAGCGCGAGCGCCTATCCGGGTCGGGCATGAGCGAGAGCAGCAAGACCTTCACTGCAACCTGACGATGCGGGCGCGATTGCTGGGCCAGGTAGACCACGCCCATGCCGCCGCGACCCAGGATGCGCTCCAGCGTGCAGGTTCCCAGCGCCCTTCCCAACAATTCTTCTGGCAAACGTTGTTCCGACGCGCCAACATCTCTTCCCATCTTGCTCTCCTTGTATCACTTTTCTCTTCCATATGATACTACGAGCGAAGAACGCTGAAAAGTTCACTTCCCCTGGTTTCGCTCGAATAGATGGGTTATAATAGGACGCAATCAATCTTGCAGCTATGGAGCGGGCTGGCTGGCGTTTCCCCGCTTGCAATCATCCCACAAGCGTGCAGAGGGAATATATGATTCGGACCGCAAACTTAACGAAACGGTTTGACACCGTTACAGCTGTCGAAGGTCTAACCCTGGAAGTTGCCGAGGGCGAGGTCTTCGGATTCCTTGGCCCCAATGGCGCGGGCAAGACGACCACGGTGCGTATGCTGAGCACACTGGTTGCGCCCACCTCTGGCGACGCCTGGGTGGCAGGCCAGCAGATCGGCGTGAGCGAGGTAAGCAACGCGCTTATTCGCCGCAGCGTTGGCCTGCTGACCGAGGTGCCCGGCTTATACGAGCGCCTGAGCGCTGAACAAAACTTGCGTATCTTCGCGGGGCTGTATGGCGTGACCGATAGGGATGTGCAGGTCAAGCGCTATCTTCAGTTGATGAATCTATGGAACCAGCGCAAAGACCCGGTTGCCAGCTTCTCAAAAGGGATGAAGCAAAAGCTGGCGATTGCCCGCGCGCTGCTGCACGAGCCGCAGGTGCTCTTTCTGGATGAGCCGACTAGCGGCCTGGACCCGGAATCGGCCAGAATGGTGCGCGAATCCATCGCGGAACTGCGCACGCAGGGGCGCACGGTGCTGCTGTGTACGCACAATCTGGTCGAGGCCGACCAGCTTTGTGATCGCGTGGGCATTATGCGTCAACACTTGCTGCGCGTCGATACGCCTGAGCATCTGAGCCAGGAATTATGGGAGCCACAGGTGACCTTTCGCATTCGCGGACGCGCAGCCCTCTATCAAACACAACTGAGCCAGCTTCCCTTTGTGCGCGCGGTCACCTGTTCCGGCGATAGCGTGACGGCAACCCTGACAAGCGGTGCGGAGCGGCAAGAGGCGACGGCGGCGATGGTGCGGCGCTTGGTGGAGGCAGGCGCAGACGTGTTCGGTGTGGCCGAGGCAACCCATTCTTTGGAGGATGCCTATCTGACCCTGTTGTCCGAGGAGCCGCCTGAGGAACCTCCGCCAGCCCAACTCCCGCCGCCGCGTCCCCGTCGGCGCACGACAGCAGGCAGACCCGCGCGCCAGGAGGTAAACGATGCGTATTAGTTTGCAGCGCATCAGGATTATTATCATCAAAGAATGGCTGGATGCATTCAAAAATGGCTATATCTTGTTGATCGGCATTTTGCTGCCGCTGCTGCTGACGGCAGTGCCGCTGCTGCTGCTGCTGGTTGCGCGCACGGTTTCGGCGCAGCAGCTAGGTATCGGCAGCAGCTTGCCAGCGTTTCTGCGTCAGAACCCGGCCCTCCAGAATCTTCAGCCGAACGAGATTTTTCAGGCAGCGCTTGCCAACCAGTTTATGCTTTTGTTTCTCATTCTGGCGCTGCCGCTGCCGGTAGCCCTGGCGGCCTACAGCGTGGTCGGCGAAAAGCGTGACCGCAGCCTGGAACCGCTGCTGGCGACGCCCATCACTGTTCCAGAAATTTTGCTCGCCAAGGGGTTTGCTTCGCTGATTCCTGGGGTGCTAAGCACCTGGTTTTGCTTTATCGTCTATCTGGTTGTGGCGCGGGCATTGGTCCTCAGCGATGCCGTGTACAGCGCGATTTTCAACACGACCTGGCTGCTGGCAATGTTTGTGGTGGTACCGCTGCTGACGCTCTTGAGCGTGTGCCTGGGGCTGATGGTCAGTTCGCGCTCCAACGACCCGCGCGCCGCCGAGCAACTGAACACCTTCGTTATTCTGCCCATTCTGGTGCTGTTCTTCAGCCAGCTTCTGGGCATCGCGGTGGTGAATACACTGACGATCATCTTTCTGGCGGTGCTCATCGTCATCGTTGACGCTATTCTCTTGCGCCTGGCTGTGAGCCTCTTTCAGCGCGAAACGATTCTCACCCGTTGGAGGTAGGGTAACTGCTGGCCTCTTGGTAACGCTACCAGCAAGAACGCCTGGCTATGGGGCGACGGGCATGCCGACACTGCGCAGGAGCAGGGCGCGCAGCGTCGGGAGTGAGTGCTCAAGCGGTTCGGGGTTGGGCGTCACCAGCCAACGTACCACCACTTCGTTGATGGCCCCGAACCAGGCGTAGGCGGCCACAGTGGTATCCAGCGGCTCAATGACGCCTTCGGCCACGGCCAGATCAAGATAGCGCTGAATCATACCGGCAAACTGGCCGTGAATCTCGACAATCTTCTCGTCGAAGCCATGCCCCAGGCCCACGGCCTCCACCAGCAGAATCTTGCTCAGGCGGCGATGGCGCGAGAACTGCTCCAGCACGATGCGCAGCGCGGCATTCACCTTTCCTGTAGCCGTATCCTCGTCTTCAATAGCGCGGTCAACCGCTGCCATGAGTTTGGGCGCGAGGACATCGATTAGCGCCAGAAAGATGCCCTGCTTGCTGGGGAAATGAAAATAAAAGCCGCCCTTGGAAGTCCTGGCTTTCTGGATAATATCGTCTACCACGGTGCCGTGGTAGCCTTTTTCGGCAAAGACCTCCTCAGCAGCATCGAGGATGCGCTGGCGCGTGGCGTCCTTATCACGTCCCCCGCTACGTTCGTTCCCCGTTCCTGTCAGTGCTTCCTCTGACGCTGCTTTGGCGCGCATCAGCGTGGAACCACGGGCAGCAGCACATGTGAGGGATACTCGCGGCTGTGCAGGATGGTCTGCGTCGCGCTCTGTACCTCAGCGTCTGCGCCGATCTCGTGGCCGGTATTCAGGTTGCGGTCCCAGCGTGGGAAGTTGCTGCTGGTGATGTCCAGGCGAATGCGATGCCCTGCCTTGAAGAGATTGCTGGTGGCCCACAGGTCAATCGTGTATTCGTAGGCTTTGCCTGGCTCCAGCAGTTCGGGCGTCTGGAGGCCGTGGCGATAGCGGGCGCGAATGATGCCATCCGTCAGGTTGCGGGCAAAGCCATCAGGATGCACGTCGACCAGACGCGCCACAAAATCGGTGTCGGGCGCACTGGACGCCGCCCAGAGCGTGACGGTGATCGGGCCGGTGACCTCAAGATCATGCTCAAGCGGCGCGCTGGTATAGACGAGCATGTCATCGCGGCGCTCAATCGGCTGCTGGTTGATGGCCCCGGAGCGATAAACGGCGGGCATAAGCAATGAGCCGCCAAGCGTTGGCACCGGATTCAGCGGGTCATACTCGAAGCGATCAGCCGACTCGTCGCTGGGAAGCTCAGTTGTCAGGGAACCGTCGCCCTCCAGCGTGTTGGCGTGGCCGCCGCTGTGTAGATAGAAGGGTGTGGGCAGCGCGCGGGCCAGCGGCCATTCCTGCTCGTCGCGCCAGACGTTTTCGCCCATGACGAAGATCTTGACAGGAGGCTCGCGGTCCACGCCGTTCTCGATGCCCTTGAGCCAGCGATCAAACCAGCGCAGTTGCAGGCTCATAAAGTCGATCTGAAGGTTGATGAGCGCGGCAGACGCGCCATAGCCAAAGGCAGTATCGCCCACCGTGTTGCTGGCGTTGGTATGCGACCAGGGTCCAATCAGCAGGCGAGCCTGGCGCGCTTCGGGCGTGGCACCATGGGCGCGCATTTCCTGAAAGTTGCGGAGCGTGCCCGCCAGGAAAATATCGTACCAGCCGCCCGCGTTATAGCAGGGCACGTTCACCTTGCCATGATGCCCCAGGATGGTCGAGGGCGCGGAATATTCGGGCGCAAAGGGATGTTCGATACCGTCGAAGAACGATTCGCCCAGGTTGGTGCGGCGGAATGGCTCGAACGCTTTTAGCGGCAGGGATTGATAGCCCTCGGCGGGCAGACGATCGATCTCTTGTGCCAGGGCAACCATTTTCGCGTAGCCTACACGCGGGTCAGGGTTGCCGCGCTCGCGGCGCAACACGGTATCCAGTCCGGTTTCGAGCAGCCAGCTTGCCTGGATGCCCAGTTCCAGCGCGCCGCCCCGGCTGAAGACGCCATCATGTGGATTGGCCCAGGTGATATACGGGACCATGGCCGCCAGATGCGGCGGGCTTTGAATTGCGCCGACCCACTGCGTAAAGCCGAAGTAGGATGCTCCGTACGTCCCCACCTTGCCATTGCTGCCCGGCAGTGTCGCCGCCCATTCAATCGAATCGTAGCTGTCTGGCCCTTCATCGCGCAACGGATACCAATCGCCTTCGGAGGTGAAGCGCCCGCGTGTATCCTGCACCACGGTGATGTAGCCCTGGCGCGCTGCTTTCACCGGGTCCAGCACAGATGACCCCAGCGGGAAGTCTTTGCCATAGGGCAGACGAGTCAATAAGACCGGATACGCCCCCTCAGCCGCCGGGCGGTAAATGTTGGCGCGCAGCGTGATTCCATCGCGCATGGTGGCTGGCACATCAAAATCGACGTGGACGCCCTGGTTGGCCTGTGGGTCTGGCATTCGTTGCTCCTTTGCAAAAGACGCTTCTAATTGAAGGTATTATCGCTTGCGTTCGGGTCAGTGTGAAGGCTTTGCTCGTTCCAGATCAGCGGAGATAACTCCTGGCCGCTGGAGAAGCCTCTGAATCATCGCCCGTTCTTGTCCGGGCAGCACGGCCACTTGAAAGAGGTTGAGCGCTGCCTGATGGCGCAGCGGCTTGCCGCCCAGCGCGCCGATTTCCCGTATCGCTTGCTCTCTGGCGATGGTTGGCGCAAAGCCAACGATAATTATGCCTGGCACGATCTCTTCTGTGCTGGGCAGTTTCGGCTGGCTTTGCATCTTCTGGTTCAACAAGTCTTTGGCCTGGTGCAGCATTTCCTGCGCTTTGATGCCTGCCAGGGACAGGCTCTTGCGCCCTTGCGCGAGCAGTTCTTTGGCTCGCTCTTCATAAGGTGTTGGCATGGCTGGCACAGGCGCGCTGGGTCTGGTATTGCCCCCGCCTGCTTCAGCTTCTGGCGGCCTGGTGCCTGGTGGCGGCCCCGCAAAAGGGCCATGCTGCCACCAATGCTTGATCACTTCTTGCAGCGGTGTCTGCTCTGGTGGTGGGGTGGGCAGGCCGCGCCGTCTGAATTCACCGGGTGGAATTGGGCCGTTGCCAATATCCTGGCGCTGTTTGCGCAGCTCGCGCAGGCGCGCCAGGCGCTCATCTTGCGGGGAAAGCGCAGGCCGCGGTGGCTGAGGAGGAGGGGGTGGCGTCTGGCCCGGCCTGGATGGTTGAGGGAACCTGTGCGAAGCGGCGGGGTCATAACCGCGCTCGTCTATAGGTGTGTTGAATGGGAAATCGTCTGGTTCTTGGTTCATAGCTCACAAGAGACAGGGACACGAGAAACCTCGTATCCCCGCACTGCCATCACTTGCGATGGGGTATTCATTTTTATCCTGCTCTTCACCTTATAGCACATCTTTTCGGAGTCTGCAAGCCTCTGAGACAAATGGACCCATCCCAAAACGGGACGGGCCATTTGCTGTATTTATCAGGCTTTTCCGGCAAAGCGCACAGTGACTTATGGATAGATGCCGCGCAGTTCCGTGGCTTTGGCGACGCGCTCGATGGCAACCATATAGGCGGCGGTGCGCATATCGCATTGGTGCTCTTGCGATTTTTCCAAGACGGACTGGAAGGCGCGGTCCATGATGCTTTCGAGCTTGGCAGCAATCTCGTCGTTGCTCCAGAAGAAGCTTTGCAGGTCTTGCACCCACTCGAAATAGCTGACCGTCACGCCGCCCGCGTTCGCCAGAATATCGGGGATGACGAAGATGCCGCGTTTGGCGAAGACGCGATCGGCGTCGGGTGTGGTCGGGCCGTTGGCGGCCTCGGCGATGATCTTCGCCTGCACACGCTCGGCATTCTCCAGGGTCAGCATACCCTCGGTGGCAGCCGGAATGAGGATATCGCAGGGCACCTCCAGCACCTCGCGAACGCCCATCCGCTGCGTGCCGGGGAAGCCTACCACGGTGCCACGCTCTTGCTTGTGCAGCAAGACCTTGGAAGGGTCGAAACCCGTCTCGCTGTAGATGCCACCCTGCGTGTCGCTGACGGCGACGATCTTGCAGCCTTCAGCATACAGCAGCCGCGCGGCAATCGCGCCAGCGTTGCCGTAGCCCTGGACGGCGACCCGCGCGCCGCGCAGGGGCATATCGAGATGGCGCGCAGCCTTCTTGACCACCGAAACCACACCACTGGCGGTCGCGTCGTTGCGCCCTTCGCTGCCCCCGATGGCAAGCGGCTTGCCAGTGACCACGGCGGGAACCGAATAGCCCGCGTGCATCGAATAGGTATCCATAATCCAGGCCATCACCTGGGAGTTGGTATTCACGTCAGGAGCGGGAATATCGCTGTTCGGGCCGATCAAGAGGGATATTTCGGTGGCGTAGCGGCGTGTCAGCCGTTCCAGTTCGCCGATGCTCATCTCTTTGGGGTTGCAGATGACGCCGCCCTTGGCTCCGCCGTAGGGGATGCCCACCACCGCGCATTTCCAGGTCATCCACATCGCCAGCGCCTTGACCTCATCATGGCTGACTTCGGGGCTGTAGCGGATGCCGCCCTTGGCCGGGCCGCGATTGACGTTATGCTGCACGCGGAAACCGGTAAACATGCGGATGGAGCCGTTGTCCATGCGGACGGGGAAGTTGACGATCAGTTCGCGCTTGGGGTAGCGGAGCACCTGGCGCATATCTTCGCTCAGGTTCAGTTTCTCCGCGGCGACATCGAATTGCGCAACCGCCATTTGATAGGGATTGATCGGTGTCGGTTCGGGCACAGCTTTGTGCATGGTCGAGTTCCTTTCTCTCCAATAAGATGGCGCAGCATCGCGCCAGGGTCCCCATTCTTTGCTCTGGAGCAGAACGCCTCCCCATCCAGGAAGACGGTTCTGCTCCGCTTGTGTGCCGCACTACGAGGATTTGCGTTGCAGCTTTTCCAGTAGCATTGGCCGTACCAGGGCGGGTTTTGCGCGGCCAGCGCTGCGCTTCATCACCTGGCCGATGAGGAAGGTGACGGAAGATTCTTTGCCGCGCTGGAAGTCCTCCACTGCTTTGGGGTTGGCCGCCAGAACCTCATCGATCATGCGCTCCAACTCCCCCTGGTCGCTCATTTGGGCAATGCCTTCTGCCTCGACAATCTCAGCGGGCTGCTTGCCGCTGGCGAACGATTTTTCCAACACCTCCTTGGCCTGGCTGCCGCTGATGCGCTCCTCAGCCACCAGATCGACCAGCTTTGCCAGTCCGGTTGGCGTGATGGGACACGCGGTGATGTCTTGCCCCGCAGCGTTGAGAAGGCGCGCCAGATCGCCAGTGATCCAGTTTGCCACCGCTTTGGCTCGCGCGGGAAGGGTTCCCTGTGTAGCATTGGCGGCTGCCTGCTCGAAATAGTCAGCCAGCGCCCGCTCCGACGTGAGCACTTCGGCATCATAGGCACTGAGATTGTATTGATCGGTGAAGCGCTGCCGTTTGGCGTCGGGCAGTTCCGGCATCTTGGCCCGCACGCCCTCAATCCACTCGTCGCTCAGCACCAGCGGCGGCAGGTCAGGCTCTGGGAAATAGCGGTAATCGTGCGCCTGCTCTTTGCTGCGTTGCGAAACGGTGATGCCCTTGCCCTCGACCCAGCCGCGTGTCTCCTGCGAGATGGTTTCGCCCTGTTGCAAGAGCGCGATTTGCCGCGCTGCCTCGTATTCCAGGGCGCGCTGCACAGCGCGGAACGAGTTCATATTCTTGATTTCGGTCTTGGTGCCCAGCCGTATCTCGCCAACGGGACGCACGGAGACGTTGGCGTCGCAGCGCAGACTGCCCTCTTCCATGCGCCCGGACGACACACCAAGATAAACGAGCGTGGCGCGCAGTTTTTGTAGATAGAGCCGCGCTTCTTCGGCGGAGCGTATATCCGGCTCGCTGACGATCTCCATCAGTGGGATGCCCGCGCGGTTCAGATCGACCAGGCTGAACGACACGCCATCCGGCCCGGTGCGATGGAGCAGCCGCCCGGTATCTTCTTCCAGATGGACGCGGTGAACGCCGATGCGCTTCTCCTCGTCCTTGAGTTGGATGGTCAGATAGCCGTTGCGGCTGAGCGGAATATCATATTGGGAAATCTGGTAGCCCTTAGGCAGGTCGGGATAGAAATAGTTCTTGCGGTCAAACTTGGAGAATGAGGGAATGGTGCAATTGAGCGCCAGGGCGGTCATCACGGTATATTCAACCGCTTGCTCGTTGATGACGGGCAGCACGCCGGGCATGCCCATGCAGATGGGGCAGTTATGCGTGTTGGGCGCGGCGTCGGCATAGTCGGCGCTGCACCGGCAGAACATCTTGCTGGCAGTCAGGAGTTGCGCGTGTACCTCTAATCCAATGACGACTTCATACTCTACGGCAGATAGTGTTGCCATACCACCTCACAACATCAGCGAGCGCGCTCATCCAGCAGCGCCGCTCGGTCTCGGTATATATCAATCTTTGCCAAAAATCACGCATGGCGTTTGATAAAACGCTCTATGCGTGTGAGTGCTTCTTCGATCTTGTCTTGCGCCGTGCAATAGGCGCAGCGCACAAAGCCTTCGCCCGCCGCGCCGAACGCGCTGCCAGGCACGACAGCGAGCTTCTCCTCAAAGAGCAGACGCTCGGAAAACTCCTCGGAGGTCATGCCGGTTGAGGCAATCGATGGGAAGGCATAGAACGCGCCGCGAGGATTGCCGCAGGGCAGCCCGATGCGGTTCAGGCCATCGACCATCACCTGCCGTCGCTGGGCATAGCTGGCGACCATGCTCTGCACATCTTCTTCGCCGTGCAGCAGCGCCTCCAATGCGGCGGCCTGACTCATCGTGGCGGCGCACATGATGGCGTATTGATGGACTTTCAGCATCGCTTCCAGAATGGGCTGTGGCGCGGCGACGTAGCCCACGCGCCAGCCGGTCATGGCATAGGCTTTGGAGAAGCCATCCAGCAAGACGGTGCGCTCCTGCATGCCCGACAGTGTCGCCAGACAGGTATGCTCGAATCCATAGGTCAGGCGGCTGTAGACCTCATCGACCAGCACGACCAGATCGTGGCGGCGCGCGACCTCTGCAATCGCCTCTAGTTCCTGGCGGGCAATGACGCCGCCGGTTGGATTATTGGGGTTGCCAAAGAGAATCAACTTGGTGCGCGGCGTGATGGCCGCCTCGATGGCTGCGGCTTTGACCTCGAAGTTGTCCTGGGCATAGGTTGGCACGGGCACCGGCACGCCGCCCGCAAAGATGATGCCCGCCTCATAGGCCACATAGCCGGGGTCTGGCGTGACCACCTCGTCGCCGGGGTCGATGAGGGCGCGCAGCGCGGCGTCAACGCCTTCGCTGACACCTACCGTCACAAATAGCTCGTGCTGGGGGTCATAGCCGAGGCCATAGCGCTGCTGAAGGTGCTGGGCAATGGCTTGGCGGAGCGCGGGCGTGCCATAATTGGAGGTGTAGTGTGTTTCGCCAGCCTCGATGGCGGCAATGCCCGCCTGGCGGATATGTTCAGGCGTCACAAAGTCTGGCTCGCCTACACCCAGCGAGATCACATCAGGCATGCCAGCGACAATATCAAAGAACTTGCGGATACCTGAGGGCTTGACCACGCGCACGCGCTCGGCCAGGAGTTCTCGCTTGATCACAGAGTCCATCGTTGCTGCCTTTCTATACATCTGCCCATCTGCTTTGACGATGGCGCGTTGACGATGCGCCATGCGGCCCTTCTGCACAAGCCGTTCCCAACCACAGAGTGTGGCGCTGCCCCCATCATAGCACATGGCGCGGGGGCTTTCAATCGGCGTGCGGCCTGGTATGCGTATAGTTGAAGGGCAATAGCGGCGCTATTGCCCTTCGGCCAGAGGCAAGGATTGTATAGTCTCTGGAAGTCTCGGTGATACAATGAGGTCCGGCCCGCATTGCTGGCTGTGCCGGATGAGGAACAGAGACCAATGGACATTTCGCCGGACGATATTGTGGTGACAGTGACGCATCCCTGGATGGACATCGACGTGACCCTAGCCGCCTGGATGGAGCGCGGGCCAGGGTCACGTGCTTTTATCCGGGCCATCCATCCCCGCGTGAGAGCTACGGGCGAAGTGTTGCCTGACTCTGTCATTCCGCTGGAATATCAAAACACGCAGGAGTCGCGGGACTTGATCAGGCGCGGCCTGCTTCCCAACCCCTGGTCCGGCAGGGCGTGGCCGTACCCTCCTGAAGAACTTGAGGAATAAGCTGCCACATCTTCCAAAACAGCAGCGCCAGCAGAAAGAAGGTGATGCCATGCACGCACTCTATGCCAGCGGCGGCAAGATTCGTCTGGTCGCTGACTACCCGCGCCCGGAACTGCTGCCCGGCGAGGCACTGATTCGCGTGCTGCGCGCGGGCATCTGCAACACCGATCTGGAACTGCAACAGGGCTATAAGGGCGGCTTCGAGGGCGTGCCCGGCCACGAGTTTGTGGGCCAGGTCGAGGGGTGCGCAGGCCAGCCGGAGTTGATCGGGCGGCGCGTGGTTGGCGAAATCAATCTAAGCTGCGGCGTGTGCCAGCGTTGCCGCCAGGGCATGCCAACCCACTGCGAGCGGCGGCGCGTGCTGGGCATCCTCAACAAAGATGGCGCGTTTGCCGAGTATCTGACACTGCCGGTGGAGAATCTGCATCTGGTGCCCGACGCGCTGAGCGATGCCGAGGCGGTGTTCGTCGAGCCGCTTGCCGCCTGTTTCGAGATTCTGGAGCAGGTGCAGATTCGCCCCACCAGCACCGCGCTGGTGCTGGGCGATGGCAAGCTGGGCCTTCTGGCAGCACAGGTGCTGCGCCTGACGGGCGCGCAGGTGACGCTGCGGGGCAGGCACCCGGAGAAGCTGGCCCTTGCCCGCAGCCTGGGCATCGATGCTGTCCACGACGATGCCGCGCCGCACCCGGCGGCCTCTGATCTGGTGGTGGAATGCACAGGCAGCGCGGCGGGTCTGGAGCTTGCCCGACAGTTGGTGCGCCCGCGCGGAACGATTGTGCTGAAAAGCACCGTGGCGCAGCCCGCCGTCATCGATCTTGCGCCGTTCGTGGTCGATGAGATTACGGTTGTTGGCTCGCGCTGTGGCCCGTTCGAGCCAGCCCTGCGCGCCCTGGCGCATAGGCAGGTCAATGTAGCGCCGCTGCTGGGCGCTACCTATCCGTTGAATCAGGGCGTAGAGGCGTTTGCCCGCGCCGCCGAGCATGGTATGCTTAAGGTGCAACTGGAAATGGCCCGCGATGGAGCCATGCCCCAATAATCGCAACGTTGTAGAGGAGAATGCTCGTGGCCTTACTTGAACTCACGCCCGATGAAGTGCTGAAGACGACCCGTTCTGTGCGCAAGCGCCTGGATTTTTCGCGCCCTGTCGAGTCGGAGGTGCTGCAAGAGTGCCTGGAGATTGCCCAGCAAGCGCCCACAGGCGGCAACAGCCAGGGCTGGCATTTTGTGGTGGTGACCGATGCCGAAAAGCGCCAGGCGCTCGGCGACATCTATCGGCGCGGCTGGGCGGTCTATCGTGGCAGCAGAGTCGGCACTCCGCGCTTCGACGATTCGCCGCGTGGTCGGACCCTGCGGCGTGTGGTCGATTCTTCGGAGTATCTGGCCGAGCATATCCACGAAGCGCCAGCGCTGGTCATCCCCTGCGTCAGAGGCCGCCTGGAGGGAAAAACCAGCGTGGAACAGGCGGGAACCTGGGGGTCGATCATCCCCGCCGCCTGGAGCTTTATGCTGGCCGCCCGCGCGCGTGGCCTGGGCACGACCTGGACGACGGTGCACCTGTTCTTCGAGCAAGATGCCGCCGAGGCGCTGGGCATCCCCTATGCCAAGTTTACGCAGGCGGCGCTGATTCCCGTGGCCTATACCAAAGGGACGGACTTTTCTCCAGCTTCGCGCGAAGCCCTGGATACGGTGGTGCACTGGAATCAGTGGTGATCTCGGCGTGAAAGCGGCTTTATGCGTCTTTCCAAACCTGGACGGTGGTATCTTCACTGCCTGAGGCAATATCCCTTCCCTGCGGCGACCATGCGACGGCGTTGACGGCCCTGGTATGCCTGCGATAGGTCAAGATGGTCTTTCCTGTCGTGGCATCCCAGTCCTGTACCGTCTGATCGCCACCACCTGAGGCAAGCTGCGTGCCAGTGGGAGACCAGGCGAGGGCATAAACGGCATCTGAATGGCCCTGATAGGTGAGGAGGTGCTGTCCTGTGATGGCATCCCAGACCTGTACGGTGCGATCTTCGCTGGCTGAGGCGATGCGCTTGCCATCGGAAGACCACCCGACTGCCCGAACAGCGTTGGCGTGCCCTTGATAGGTGAGCAGATGCTGTCCGGTAGCAGCATCCCAGACCCGCACAGTCTTGTCCTGGCTTGCCGAGGCGAGGTATTTGCCATCAGGAGACCAGGCAAGGGACCAGATGTCAGCCGTATGCCCGTGATAGGTCGAGGTGACGCTGCCACTGGCGGCGTCACGTATCTGCACCTGACTGGAGGTGCTGGAGGCGATGCGTTTGCTATCGGGAGACCAGGCGATACCAAGTGCTCGAATGTAATGCAGGTATGTGGTCTTATACGAGAGGAGCTTGCCTCCAGTCGAGGCATCCCAGATTTGCACGGTGCGATCATCGGAACCCGAAGCAATATGCTCGCCATCGGGGGACCAGGCCACGACGGTTACAGTATCGGAGTGACCGCTATAGGTGAAGCTATGGCTGCCCGTCAGCGCATCCCAGACCTGGATGGTGGTATCTTCACTGCCTGAGGCAATGCGCCCTCCGCTGGGAGACCAGGCCAGGGCCAGCACAGCCTGGGTATGGCCTTGATAGGTGAAGATGGTGGCGCCTGCGATGGGAGAAGGTGGGGCTGCCTTCGTAGGGGTGGCTGTGGGGGACGAAGTAGAGGACGCGCAGCCTGCGGCGCTGAGGGTAACAGTGGCGCCTATCAGCCCCTTGATGAACAGGCGGCGGGAGAGAAGCGAGAAACGCGGTTCAGTGTTCTCATCCATGTAGGAATCTGCTCCGATTTGCAGTGAACCCGCTTGCTGATTCGGCACAGGCGGTCTGTGGTCTGCTGCTTCAGAGAAAACGATCATCAGCCCTACAATATTACGTCTGGGGAGCGGGAACGCTCACAGGAACGGGGGAGGGTCTTCTCTTCCCAACAGCAGACTGATCTTCCTGGGGCGATGGACCGAAAAGCATCAAACACTCTTGGGCTATGCAGAGAGCGTCGTGGTTTTCGGCGTGGTCAAGGCGGTGAGCAGGTCGGCCCAATGGGTAAACAGCAGGAAGTGGCCTTCGTCGGGATAAAACGTCATGCGACTGTTGGGCAGCGTCTGCGCCAGATGGCGGCCAAAGGCGGGCTTCAGCAGCGGGTCGGCTTGCCCATGCCAGAGATGCACCTCTTTGAGGATATTTTCCAGGCGAAACCGCCAGGGGCGCGACAGCGCCAGCATATCATCGTAGAAGCCCCGGCTGCCCTGGCGGTAGAGTTCGCGCGTGGTTTCCAGCATCATGGCGCGCATCTGCTCATCAGCCAGCAGCGCTTTGTCTGACTCCGAAAAGCGTGCGACAATGGACTCTACGGCCCGGTGCAAGCTGCGGCGTGTCTTCTGGCCCTGTTGCCAGGCAAACGCCCTGGCGGCCCAGGGGGCAATCTGCACGATCTGTGCGGCACCGCGCCACTGGCGCGTGAGATATTCGGCGGGCGCGGTTTCTGCCAGCGGAGCCGCCCCGCTGACCACGCCGACAGCAGAGAGCCGTTCGGGAATCTTATGGGCACAGGCCAGCGCATGCGCGCCGCCGCCGGACCAGCCTAGCACAGCAAACTGCTCGATGCCCAGGCCATTCGCCAGCGCCGCGACATCATCGGGCCAATCGAGCAAGCCGCGCCCTGGCTTGGGCGTAGACAGGCCGATGCCTGGCCGATCAATCGTGATCAGGCGCACGCCCAGCGCCGCGGCAATGGATTCGTCGGGGTGACGGGTGAGCCGCGAAGCGCCTAGCCCATGGAAGAAAAACAGCGGTTTGCCATTGGGCGCGCCAAATTGCGCAAATCCGAGCGCCCTGCCATCGGGGAGAAAGATGACTTCGCCGGGGAGTAATCTTTGCATAGGTTCTTTGATTGACCTCATCAACGTTGCCCGTCCCTGCGCCTGCCACGATATATTTCTTTGCATATGATATACCGTGTGTCAAATCTTGAGTTTCGTGGATGCCAGCTAAGCTTGAGTTACCCCGCAATCGGTGGTATCCTCACAGACGAGAAGCCTGAGATACGGCACGCTTCTTGAAAAGAACGCGCGGCGCCCAGATGATAACCGGCGCTTGCTCATATCAGGATATACCTGTGGTGGATACGCTCAAAAGTATCGAGCTTCAACAACTCAAGATTACCTACTGCACGAATGGGAATCCGCCAGTGGCAGCGGCGGATGGCAAAGAGCCGATAGTGCTGCTGCACGGCTGGGGTGCTTCGATTCAGACGATGCTGCCGATCTATAATTATCTGGCACCGCGCCATCGCGTGTACGCGCTCGATTTTCCCGGCTGCGGCGACAGCGATCAGCCACCGGTTGCCTGGGGCGTGGCCGAGTATATGCAACTGGTGCTGGATTGGCTGGATGCGTTGCAGATACCGCAGGCGACCTTCATCGGCCATTCGCATGGCGGGCGCGTTTCGCTGGTGCTGGCGGCGCGCCATCCGGAGCGCGTGAAGCGGCTGATTCTGGTGGACAGCGCGGGCATTCGCGCTCCGCGCAATTTCCGCTACTATCGGCGCGTGTATTTCTACAAGGCGGCCAAGCGCGTGATCGCGCTGCCGGGCATTCGGCGCTGGCAGGTGCCGCTGCGCAAGCGGCTGATGAAGCTGCTGGGGTCGGAGGATTACGGCAGCGTGACGCCGGGCGTGATGCAGGGGACGTTTATCAAGCTGGTCAACGAGGACTTGCGCCCGATCTTGAAGTCGATCAAGGCATCCACGCTGCTGATCTGGGGCGAAAACGACAAGGACACGCCGGTCAGCGATGGGAAGATCATGGAGCAGGCAATACCAGACGCCGGATTGGTGATCTTGAAGGGCGCTGGGCATTTCTCGTATCTGGATTGCTTCCCGCAGTTCTGCGCGGTGATTTCTAGTTTCCTATCTTCGTAAATCGAGGGTTGCTATGCTGCTGTTGCTGGTTGGGCTGCCGCTGGCGCTGATCTGGCAGGTATATGTGACGCGGCAGTTGACGCGCCTGCTCAATATCCATCAAATCGAAGAATATCAGAATGGGCGCTTCTGGCGCTGGGTGCTGGGTGCGCCGTCGCGGCTGATCGACCTCCAGCACGCGCGGGTGGGCCTGGGGCTGATTGTGCTCTGGCTGCTGGCCTGGGGGGTGCTGCCGCAGGTCTGGATATTTGCGCTGCTAGGCGTCTTTTCAGCGGCGTTTCCGATTGTGCTGGCCGTGGGCGTTCCAGATGTCCAGGCCAAGAAACCGCTGGTCTATACTGCCCGCGCCAAGCGCCTGCTGAGTACGGCGTTAGTGCTTTCGACGCTGCTGTCGGTGGGATTGGCGGTTGGCCTGTGGTTCGCGCTTCAGCCGCCGATGGGCTGGCAGCTTGCGCGGGTGACGTTTGCCTGGGGCACGCTGCTGGCGCTGGGCTTGAGTATCGTGAACGCGCGTGGCCTGACGGCGCTGGTGCTGATGCTGGCAAATCTGGTGATGTTTCCGGTGGAAGCGCAGGTACGGGGCTATTATCTGCGCCAGGCGAAGGCAAAGCTGGCGCGCATCCATCCGCGCATGATCGGCATCACCGGCAGCTATGGCAAGACCAGCACGAAGCAGATTCTTCGTACTATCTTGGCGACACGTTATAAGACGCTGGCGACGCCGGGCAGCTTCAATACGCCGATGGGCGTCTGCCGCGTCATCAACAACGATTTACTGCCAGAGCATGAGATATTTATCGTGGAGATGGGCGCGTATACGCGCGGCGAGATTGCCGAACTCTGCCGCCTGGCTCGCCCTGCGCTCAGCATTCTCACCGCCGTTGGCCCGCAGCACCTGGAGCGCTTCGGCAGCATCGAAAACGTGATGCGCGGCAAGAACGAGATCATGGAGGCACTGCCAGACGGCGCGCCCGCGATCTATAACGGAGATAACCCCTACTGCCAACAGTTGATGCGCGAGATGCGGGCCGAAGGTCGCATTAAGGTTTATTCGTATAGTCTCGATGAGGCGAATGCTGACGCGCAAGTCGTTGCTGGCGCTATTCAGGTGACGCGACAGGGGCTGACGTTCTCGGTGACGTATCGCGGCGGGCAGGGCGAGGAGCGCGCGACGATGCGCAGCCAACTGCTGGGCAAGCACAACGTCTCCAACATCCTGGCGGCGGTGACGGCGGCGCTCTTGTGCGGCATGAAGCTGGATGAGATTGCCAAAGCCGTGGAACAGGTTGAGCCGGTGGAGCATCGGCTGCAACTGATTCAGGGCGCGGGCGGCGTGACGGTGATTGATGATGCCTACAACGCCAATCCAGAGGGCGTGCGTACCGCGCTGGAGGTGCTGGCGCAGTTCAACGACGGCAAGCGCGTGCTGGTGACGCCGGGCATGGTGGAGCTTGGGCCGATTGAGGTCGAGGAGAACTATCGCTTCGGCCAGCTTGCGGCGGCCTCCTGCGATGTGGCGATTCTGGTTGGCCGCAAGCGCACCGAGCCGATTGCGCGCGGGCTGCGCGAAGCAGGCTTCCCCGAGCAGCAGCTTTTTGTGGTTGGCTCGCTCAAGCAGGCAACGGAGAAGATGCAGAGCATCGTCGCGCCCGGTGCGGTGGTGCTCTTCGCCAACGATTTGCCGGATACGTATAACGAAGAATAGCTACTTCACTCGTTCCGCTGCCAGCGTATAGCGTGCCAGCACGTCTTCGCGCAGCGTGACGCCGATGCCCAGCCCATTCTGCGGCACTTTAATCGTGCCGTCGGATTCCAGGACGGCAGGCGGGTCCACAATATCTTCGTGATAGTAGCGCTCGCTGGCGGAAACATCGCCGGGCAGCGTGAAGCCGGGTAGGCTGCTGAGTGCCAGGTTGTGCGCGCGCCCCACGCCCGATTCGAGCATGCCGCCGCACCACATGGGGACGCTGCGACTGACGCACAGGTCGTGGATGGCTTTGGCTTCGGTGTAGCCGCCGACGCGGCCCACCTTCATGTTGATGATGCGCCCGCTGTCCATCTCCAGGGCGTGGCGCGCATCCTGAAAGCTGTGGATGCTTTCATCCAGGCAGATGGGCGTGGCGAGTTGGCGCTGAAGCTGAGCATGGTCGAAGATGTCGTCGAAATCAAGCGGCTGCTCGATCATCATCAGGTTCAGCGCATCCAGCTTTTTCAGGGTGGGCGCGTCTTCCAGACGATAGGCCGAGTTGGCGTCGGCCATCATTTTGATGGTTGGGAACGCCTGGCGCACTGCGTTCAGCGGCTCGAAGTCATAGCCCGGTTTGATCTTGATCTTGATGCGTTGGTAGCCGGAGGCGACATGCTGGCCCACGACCTTGACCAGCCCGTCGATGGTGGGCTGGATGCCGATGCTGACGCCAACGGCAACGCGCTCGCGCGCGCCGCCCAGCAGTTCCCGCAGAGAGATGTTCTGCGCTTTGGCAAACAAATCCCAGATGGCTAGCTCCAAGCCAGCCCGCGCCATGGGATGCCCGCGCACAAAGCGCATGCGCTCCGCCGCCTCTTCGGGCGCGCTGAGCGGCTCGCGCAGCACGGCAGGGATGGCGTAGTCGCGCAGGATATGCCAGGCTGTCTGCGTGGTTTCGTAGCTGTAGAACGCCATCGGCACGGATTCGCCATAGCCCACCAGCCCATCGGCAAAGGCTTTGAGGATGATCAACTCGCGCTGATCGGCGCGCCCAAAACTGGTTTCGAACGGGCTGACCAGGGGCAGCCGCGCGTGAATCAATTCAACGGCTTCCAGTTTGATGGTGGGCATGGGTAAGCCTCCTGGGGCATGCTGTTGCTTCTAGCCTGAAGCGTTCATTTGAGCCGATCACCGCCGATTTCAAGGATATAGACGTTGCGCCGATAGTCGCCGCTCTGGTCGAAGACGCATTCGGTGGCCGTGTAGCCTGCCTCGAAATAATGCTCGAAGAGCGCCTGGGTTGCCAGCCGCCAGCGCAGCGCTAGCGCGCTGTCTGCGGCTTTGAGCGCCTGGAAGTCGCTGGGAATCTCTAGCGCCAGCGCTGGCTGGTGAGAGGCCAGATCATATTCTTCCGGGACCAGCAGGCCATCGGCTCGGCGCGTGATTTCCAGAATAGGGGTCGCCTGGGCCAGCAGCGCGCGTGATGCCTGCTGGACCGCTGCGCTTTGCGCCGGGTCGATGTATGCCTGCACGCGCTCGCTGCCAATCCACCAATCGACGGAGAGGCGGTCTGTGGGCAGGCCCGCGTTGAGTTCGCCCAGCGTATCGCCGTAGATGTTGCGAATGTAGGTGTGCGAGACGACGCCCAGCTTGGTGAAGTTGAGCGTGGCGTTGCGCGCTTCCAGTGGGTCGAAGGTCCAGGTGATGAGGTCCAGTCCCTCAGCCAGAATGAGTCGCCGCTGCTCCAGCTTGAGCGCCTGCCCGATGCCACGATCTCGCGCTTCTGGCAGCACGCCCATCTGGTGCGAACAGTGCTTCCAGCTTCCATCCTCGCTGCGACCATAGAAGCCGAGCAGAAAGCCAAGCAGCGCGTTGGTTTGCTCGTCAAATGCGCCCAGGACGAGGCCGCCGCTTTTGTGGATGGTCAGCAGGATATGCACCGGCGCGATGTCCAGGTCGCTCAAGCCCCAGGCGCGCCGCTGCACCTCTTCTGCCGCTTTATAGTCTTCGGTGGTCTCAAGGTGCCGAACGGTGAATCCACCTTTTGCCACGCTGCGCCTCCTTATGTTGCCGATGGCGTGGCAGCAGGCGCTTTGCTGGGGGCTGTTTTGCTGCCAGCCGCGCCCATGCGCTCTAGCAAGGGCGAGTCTACTGAGTAGGTGGTGCGCTGGCGCTCTTGATGCGCCTCAAAGGCCAGTTGAATCAGCTTATCGACGAGCGCGCTGAAGTTGATGCCTGTCGGCTCCCAGAGATAGAAGGAGATGGAGCCGGGCAGCGTGTTGATCTCGTTGATATAGAGCGTTTCGGTTTTGGGGTCCAGCAGAAAGTCGATACGCGCGACGCCCCGGCAGTCCAGCATTTTAAAGGATTGGATGGCAATCTGCTGGACGCGTTTGGTCAGTTCGTCGGAAATGGGCGCGGGAATGATGCGGGCCAGCCCCTGCATGCCGCTGCTCTTGCCACCGCGCATATATTTATCTTCATAGCTCAGGATGTCTTTGGAGGGGATAGGCTGCTCGCAGACGGACGCCTGCGGCTCCTCAAAGCCCAGCACCGCGCAGTTGATTTCGATGGCGTTCTGCACAGCGGCTTCGATCAAGAGCCGCCGGTCATAATGCGCGGCCAGTTCCAACGCTTCTTTCAGTTCTTCGCGGTCTTTTGCCTGCGAGATGCCCACGCTGGAGCCAAGATTGGCAGGCTTGACGAAGACTGGATAGCCCAGGGATTGCTCGATGGCATTCATGGTCTCGTCCGGAGCATTTTTCCAGGCGCGGCGGTTAGTAGCGTGCTGTTTCACAACGGGCAAGCCATAATCCCGAAAGACCGCTTTCATCAAGATTTTATCCATGCCCACGGCTGATCCCAGCACGCCCGAGCCAACGTAGGGGATGCCCGCCAGTTCAAAGAGGCCCTGGAGGGTGCCATCTTCGCCATAGGTGCCGTGGATGGTGGGAAAGAGGACATCCAGCGGCAAGACTTCTGGCTCGCGAGCGCGCTTGAAGAGGCCGCCTTTGTCTTCGCGCCGCACCGTGAGGCCGCCGACGGTTGGGTCGGGTGAGAGTGAAACCGGGTCGCAGCCGACCAGCACCGCTTTATCGTCTTTGAAATTGGCAACATCCATGAGTTTATCGCCGGTATACCACGTCCCGGCTTTGGTGATATAGATGGGTACGACCTCATAGCGCGTCTTATCCAGCGCGGCGATGACCTGCTGGCCGGTGATAACTGAAACCTCGTGCTCGACTGAACGGCTGCCAAAGACGACGCCCACGCGAATTTTGCCTTGCTTCATGGAAGACTCCTGGAGAGTGATCTTTTTATTGATTTTGGAGAGCATACTTGAGCGAGCGCTAAAATGCCAGGCAGCAGTATTGCACTGTCTGGACCAATGCAACGTTGGCCCACTGGATATATGCTTCTGGCGCTCGCAGTATAGCAGGATGGGCGTTGGGCGTCAAATGACATGAGGTGTAGCCGCACGTGTGGTAGCTGGCTAGATGGCCTCAAGGTGGCTGATGCGGTATAATGGCGGCGATGCTCCCCCTCGTGCTGAGATTGTTGCCTGTCAGTACTTACTCCTCATCTGGCTTGCATAGGCTGCCCCCAGCAGCAGGATACTGGCCCAGCCACGACCCCGGCGGCGTACCACTTCCCGAATGAGCAGCGCACCTGGCCCATAGATCAGGACATCAAAGAGCACAAGCGCAGGCATCGTAATGCGGGTCGAACCCGGAAGCACTTCCGCGACCAGTGGCGCCAGCACAATCAGTGTGATGACGGGCAAAAAGCGACGCATAAGACGATCTCCTTCTTAGACAAGAGAACCAACCCTATGAGCATACCCAGCCCACGACGAGGGAGCACCCTCCTATCGGGTGGTTGTGAGGATGGATGCGTGGGAAAAGAACGTGAGTGGAGGTGTTAGAAGAGAGTCAGGTGCCGTGCTGCCTCGCTGGCTTGCAACCGGGTGCGAACTCCCAGTTTACTATAGAGGTGTTTCAGGTGGTCCTTCACGGTGTTGATCGACACCACCAGTTCCTGTGCCATCTCCTGGTTGCTATGTCCGGCAAGCAGTAGGGTCAGCACCCGCTGCTCCTGCGGAGTAAGCGGCTCAATCAGCAAGCCCTCCGAAGAGGAAACCAGAGGAGTGCGCGTCTCAGCGGATAGTCGGAAGGCATGCAAGATGTTTTGCGCGTAGGAACGCAGCGCCGGTTCCCGTAGCGCCGGCAAAAGCTGTCGCCCACTGGCATCCACACCCTGCCTAGCCCTAGCGCGCTGGTGGAGTGCCTGTCCCTTCGCTCGAAACGGAGCAGCCCAAAGGCCGCCAAGTCTGGTCAGGACAGAGCAAGCCCATCCTCAAAAGGCGGATCGGGTACCTGACCGTGCATTCCCTCTTTCAGTCGTCACTGCCCGCGTGTTCGCTCTTGCCCTTGATACTGCGACGGCGTTCTATTGCATAGGAATTTTGCCAGAGCCGGTCCCGCACCATTGCCCGCTCTGAGTAGTGAAAGTATGGGCAGAAGTGATTACGCTGTATGCCGCCTTTGGAATGAGAGGCCAGACACTGTCCAACGCTGTAATCTGCTTGCTGCGGTTTGTAGGAGGCGCAGCATCCACAATATTTCCGTGAGCTAATGAAGCGCTTTGCAACCCACTCAGCCAGATCTAAGAGTAACACTATGCCCCCAATAATAATCAGAGCGCAACTGCAAAGCAGCAAAAAACTAGAAAACACAGTGTTGCCATTGATGGCTACTGCTAGAATAAATCCGAGAAGAAGAAGAATCCCAATGGTGGTCATGGTGAAAGCCTTGATGGTGCCATTGGGATTTGGTGTGTCCCACCAATGTACCTCCGAAGAGGAGTACCACCGCGAGTAATCCCCGCTCTGAGAGCGCTTCTTGGGATGATGATGAGCAGGCATGGCAAACCTCCCGCAATATGAAAGGGGCATCTGATGGTGGGAAGCGACATCAGTATTGATGCTGCTCCCGACTCCGCATGGTCAACGCGCTACCTGGTTTTGTTCGCATCCTGGGCGTTGGCTTCCACCGTGGCGCCAGTATGACCGTTGACGCCTGCGCCGTCCTGGGGTACACCATTCATCACTGGCACGCGGCTCATCAGATCGGAGACCTTCTGGCTGGTGAGCGACGCGAAGTTCGCTGGAGCCTGCCCCAGGACGAGGTGGAGCAGCTCCGGCGGATTTTCCACCCAAAGCGCAAAGCGAACGCACGGCCAGCCGAAACGTAGGGAAGTCAGGCGCATCGGGATCATCCTTTCTGGAGAGCAACGCGAGATCGTGCTGGTTTTACTAAAACTACGTTGGCCCGCTGCGCCAGCTCACGCGCTGGAGGAAGACGCGAGTGTTGCGTTGCCTGGAGCGTTGGGGACCAGGTGTCGCCGCCGTTCGTGCAAAAGTGTCGGGGGGAGAGTGGTGGGGGTGGGGCGGGGAAACGGTTGGCTGATGGGACACTGCCCCACGAGGGACAGCGGCACGATGGAGAACTTCTGGCAGATGGCAAGTGGATTCAGTTCCGCGAAGGCCCGCTGCATGAGCGCCTGCGTTGCTGGGGAGCAGAAGTACCAGATGCCCACATAGGTCTCGCTAGCTCATACCGACAGAGTCCGCCACATGCCAAAGAGATCGCCAAGGAGTGCAGTGTTCGCCAACCGTTACAGTGTTGCCAACTACCAGGCAAGCATGCTGGATACCAGGGCTGGGTCTACCAGCAGCACCAGAAACTGCCAAGCGGTGCAGAGTTCGCCACATCATACAGAGTTCGTCAAGCCCGCCCACTAGCAGGCACAGGCGGATGCAGGCCATCTGAGAGGGTCCGGACCTGTTGGGGTGCTCCTTCTCCCCCTTTTCGGCGAGCGAGCACTTCTAGAGCACCTGATGGATTTTAGGAATGCTTCGATGAGCAGTATAACGCAGTGTGCCAACCAACGCAATCATATCGAGACCAAACTCGCCGTGAGGTACAGCCCATCTACCCTCCTCCTCGGGTTGGTAGGAACGATGATACTGTGGGCCTCGTGGATGGTGACATCGGCGGACAAGAAGCGTCAGGAGGCAGAGCCTCTGCAAGGCGGTAACGGTCCGCCGGGTCCGGCAAGCGACCGCATCGGTTGGTCACATCCAGCGTAGTGGGTACACCAGGGCGTGAGCACCTGTTCCGCTGTGGCGGCAGGGCGACAAGCTTTTCTTGCCATAGAACGCTCGCTTTCACGCAGCGCTGGTGGCTGAGCTCCCTACAGTGTGTCATGCACATGGGGGAGAAGGGGACGCTAGACCCCATCTTCCGCACGTTTCCTTGCTGTGTTGAGTGATTTAGGGCAAGAATCGATTTGACAGGTTCCAGCCAGCGTGAGAGACTCGCCCCATCGCATAATGGAGGAGGCTTGCATGGCGAATTTTGCG
>Ga0209060_10000604_pt1 | contig 58753 bp, 52 predicted proteins | sample Coa_R1_8_FD_187155 | JGI IMG/M metagenome (GOLD analysis project Ga0209060, IMG submission 187155) | Surface soil microbial communities from Centralia Pennsylvania, which are recovering from an underground coalmine fire - Coalmine... | ecosystem: Environmental > Terrestrial > Soil >...
TGGGCGGCGATTGCGCCAAAGTTTCCTGACTGCACACCAAATAGGTCGCCAGTCCATGAAATTTGGGCCTGATTACCGAGAGAGGATGCGCTCGAATTTCCAAGGGAGTCGAATGTCGTAAATTGCTCACCTGCGGAAGAGGCCAGCCTTGCCGCCAAGCTTTGGCTGCTTAACGCTCCTGCCAAAGCGATAGAGGTTGTTACTGAAGCCTGAAAACTCCAGTTAACCGCCCCAGACGTTAAATCGAATGAAGCAATTTTTGGACCTTCATTGGCATTAACATTGTCGGTGGCAAAGGCCGTATTGTTCTCTCCCAGAACCAGCGTCGGATTGTTTCCGAAAACCGGTGCGCTGGGCGTGAACGGCAGGCCATAAGTGGCCGCGATTGCTCCACTAACCACGTGGGCAGCCTGATAAGGCTGTGGCAGCGGATTGGGCGGCGGACTCGGAGGATTAGAGGGGGCAACTGTCCAGGTGGCAATGACGCCTCCAGAGCCATCCGGAATGATCCGTCCGGGAAACAGATTCGTGTCAGTCGTGACCGAGCTCAACTGTAGGGTGGTCGTCGTATTGTCGGGCGCGATCGTCAACAGGTACACGGCAGCCGAAGTGATCTTCGGAGGAAAAGCATCGGTTCGCACCTCGTATTCCACATACGCATTTCCGTCCGCGTTCACCAAGGGCGGGCCAATCGGGGAGTAACCGCTGAGAACCGTGCCATCGGATTGGGTATAAGACGAAGCAGGAATCGGAATATTGCTCACAGAACCATTATTGACGATCATTAGCTCCGGCAAGCCGGAGGTATTGCCATCGGCGGCGATAACGATGGTGCCATCGGCCCTATTGGCCATCTGCGGCGCTACGGGATAACAGAAAATTGGTCCAGAAACGCCATTTACCGATTGTGCGGTGATCTGCCACAAGGCTTGGCCGGTGCCGGGATCGAGGTCTACGATGGACATGGGAGTCGATTGGTTCGGCTTACAAGTCTGGTTCTCGGTGACAATCAATCCCCCGTTGCCATCTGGGACGCTGTTGTTATTCAACGCAGGCAATGAGGTCTGCCACATTTGCTGTCCATCGACCGTGAGAGCCTGGATGATTGTTTGTGTGCCATCGGCGCTTATTTGGGTGGCGTAAAGATCTGGGCCAACACCAGTCGGGGCCGCTTGAATGGATTGAAGCATTGAAAAGCCGGACGCTGACGGCGCAGACCACAGAGCTGTTCCCGGCGCAATCGTTCCGGCGGCTACGATCGTAACCTGCGCCTGGGTCGAAACCCCCTCCTCCGTCGCTGTAATAGTCACCGTGCCAACGGCGTTAGCAGTCAAAGTCGGAGAACTGGCGGAATCAATCGTCGCGAGAGTCGTGTCGCTAACGGTCCAGGTGGCGATGAGGCTGGGGCGGCCGAGGTCGTCCACGGCGCTGAATTGCTGCGTCTGGCCTACCTGCATATTGACCGTTCCCGGCGTGATGCGCAGGAAGTGCGGAGCAACGGTAATGCTCAACTGCGCCGTAACGCCCTGAACGTTGGCAGTCAAGGTAAAGCTACCGGCCGAAAGAGCAGTGAGGACTGGAGCGCTATCCGAGGTAATGCTGGCAACACTAGTATTGTCTACCGTCCAAGTAACGTCAAACCTCTGATTTCCGCTTTGGTCCAGGGCAATGAATTTCTTTGTATCTCCAATCGCCATGCTGGTGGTCGCGGGAGAGATTTGCAGGGACGTTGGCGGCGGAGGCGGTGTCGCATAAAGCTCGGCGCTGGTCTGGGCCTCCCCATTGTTGTTGCCGATGCCGCCGACAAACAGCACCGTGCCGTCGTTGAGTAGGGTGGCGGTATGGCTCTCTCTCGCCACGCCCAAGGAGCCAGCGCCGGTAAAAGTCTGGCTTGTAGGGTCGAATAGCTCAGCCGATCCGATAGGGACGCTGTTCGTGGCGCCGGGAACGATTCCTCCAGCAACGAGCACCGTGCCACTATTCAACAATGTGGCGGTATGGACGCTACGAGCGATTGCCAGACTGGCGCTATTGGTAAAGGTCTTGGCTACCGGATCGTACAGCTCCGACTGAGCCAACCAGGTGGAATTGCCGTTAAGAAGACCAAGGCCGCCCGCTACCAGGACCTTTCCGCTGCTCAATATGGTTCCGGTATGCTGAAAACGAGCCGTATTCAGGCTGCCGGTATTGGAGAAGGTCGCGGCTGTGGGATCGTAAAGTTCGGCGGTAGCGAGGACACCACCGACGCCGCTCCCCGCACTGCCTCCAGAGCGCAGAACGGTTCCGTCATTCAGCAGAACAGCGATCTCTCCGCTCCGAATAGCCAAACTGCTGCCGGTGTTGCTGAATGTGCCGCTAGCGGGATCATACAACTCCTGAGGCTGGCCCGAACTGACGGGCCCAACCACCAATACCTTTCCGGTTTGCAGCAGGGTCGCATTGTCGGCATCAATGCTTGGCGAGGTTCCTGTGGCGCTGAAAGTTCCCGACGTCGGATCAAAAAGCTCGGAAGTCAGGATTCTAGCCGGGTTGCCCTGCGAATCCAACGTTATGCCGCCGGTGATGAGAACTTTGCCACTGGGCAAGAGGATCGCGGTATGGCCAAACCGGGGCGTGGCTAAACTTCCGGTCCCTGAAAAGTTCTTGGTGGACGGATCATAAATCTCTGCGCTCGATAGTGCTGACTGTACCGACAACCCGCCAGCAATCAGGACTTTGCCGTTGGGTAGCAGCGTCGCAGTATGCTGCGAACGCGCCGTGTTGAGACTGCCAACCGGGGTAAAGCTCGGCCCGTTCACGGTCACAGTGGCCGAGCCAGTGAACGATCCGAGCGATCCCTGGATCGTGACTTGTCCCTGGGCGTTGGTCGTGAGGACACCACTTGCTGCAATCGTGGCTGTCGAAGCACTAGAAGAATTCCAGGTCGCTTGAAGCGTAACGTCGCTATGGCTTCCGTCGGAGTAGTTGGCCGTGGCCCTCATCTGCTGTTGGCTGTTCAGTGGCAGCGTAAGAGTCTGGGGACTAACCGTTATGGAGGTCACAAGCGGAACTACAAAGTTTACCCCGTTACTGGAGAACCCGGACACAATCACCGCAACATTGCCGGTTGTGGCTCCATTAGGCACCGTCGCAACGATGATAGTTGCGCTCCAGCTGGTCACGGTAGCGGTGGTCCCGTTGAATTGGACAATATTGGTGCCCTGGCCCGCCCCAAAATTAGTCCCGGTGATCGTGACGGCAGTACCGGGTTGACCCGAGGACGGTGACAAGCTTGAGATCGAGGGCAAACCTGTCGGCAGTGGCACGGTTCCAAGTTCGATGCCAAATGCTGCCCATGCCTCGGAGCTTGCGAGGCTGGCATTAAGAGTGACTGGGCCAGCGGTCGCTCCCGTAGCGATAATGGCTGCGCCACCAACGATGGGAGTGATAGCTCCGGCATCCACACCGGAAAATGCCGCCGGTCCTTGCGCCACGAGGCCTGCAAAAACCAGGTCGTTATTCTGTGCCGTTGTCACCGTGAGGCTTGGATTCGGAGGAGTCGCGGAACCAAAGGCTGTATTGGATGCAGCCCCAAAACCTGCGATACCGCTGATTGTGTCGCAAGAGACAGCAAACTGAGAAGGCGAGTTCAACGTGACGGTCAGGCTGGTGGCTACGCCCGCATTGAACTGGCTGATCCACAGCTCCAGTCGTGGTCCGCCGATAAAACCAAAGGAACCGGCGCTGGAATAGGTGTCTGACGCGTTGTCGGTAACTGAGCTGACCTGCGCGCTTCCCGCGATAGAAACGGCGCACGCTAGCGTGTTCCTGAAAGTATTGGCGATGCCGCAGGAAAGCGTGCTGAGTCCGGAATTTGCGTTGCTGCAAGCGGCAGAAGCTGCGATTCGCTGCACTGCCGGAACTGCGACCGAAAGCGCCAACGGCTGCGTTGCGGTATTGAAATTGACATCTGCCACTTGAACGGTAAAGCTGCTCGATCCGGTGTTCGTTGGTTCGCCGGTTAGCGCTCCAGTATTTGCATTCAGAGATAGTCCAGCAGGAAGCGTTCCCTGAATGATTGCCCATGCGTAGGGGCTGGTGCCGCCTCCTGCCTGAAGGGTCGTGTTGTACGGTACATTCTGATTCCCCGCTGGCAAGGTCGCGGTACTAACTGCTAGCACTGGTGTGGGAGGAGCGGGCTGCCCCGCAAGTTCAACGCCTGCAGAAAGCCACGTCTCTGAACTTGCCAAGGTAGCTGGAACCGCCACGGCTCCGGGTGCGCCTGCCGAGGAAATGGCGGCGATGGCCCCGCCAACGGTACTAGTCCCTGTAGACGCAGCCCCGCTATCAACTCCCGAAAAGGCAGCCGAACCTCGTGCGGCGAATGCTGCAGCAATATAGCTATTTCCACTTGATGGAGTTACTGCGACGCTCGCGCTTGTGGAAGATCCGAAATTACTGTTGGAATTTCCGATTCCCTGTACGGCCGAGAAGGTCTCGCAAGAGACTACCGCCGGAGAACCACTTGCGAGAGTGACCGTTACATTTGTAGCGCTCACGGCCCCAGGCTGGCTCACCCAAAGTTCCACTCGCGGCCCAGAGCTAAAGGTGGTCCCAAAAGCAGCTGAGTAGGTATTGGAGGGGCTGGCATCATCCGCTACAGACTGAACCGCAGAGTTGGCCGAGATGGAGACCGCGCAGGCAACGATATTCCCTGCCACTTGAGAGATCGGGCAAGAAAACGAGCCGGCGGAGGTACTGTTGGCACACGCTGGAGAACTGGCCACCTTCTGCACAGGAACAAAAATGGTTACCGTGTAGGCCTGCAAAGCAGTATTTGAGTTGGCGTCAGTAACTTGGACGGTGAACGTGTTGGTCCCAACCGCGGAAGGAGTTCCGCTGACCGCTCCGGTCGCCGAGTTCAATGAGAGGCCAGCGGGCAAAGAGCCCTGGGCAACTGACCAAGTATAGGGCGTGACGCCACCCAGTGCTTGCAAGCTGGCGCTGTAAGCCACATTAGGCGAGCCGTTCGGCAACGACGTCGTCGCAATCAGGATCGGGACCGTTCTTAGGCTGAGCTGCCGCGTGGCCGATGATGCGTTGGCATCCGTCACTTGGACTGTAAAGCTTGCGAGGCTCGCCGAACCGGTTGGGGTTCCAGTAATTGCCCCCGTGCTTGCGTTCAGAGACAACCCACTTGGCAATGCCCCTTGCATGATTGACCAGGAATAGGGAGCCGTCCCGCCAGATGCAATCAGACTTGCGCTATAGGAACCGTTGATGGCTCCCCTTGGCAATGCACTTGCACTAATTGCAAGCGCCGATGTCCCTACATTGAAATTCACTCCGGCGCTGGCTACGCCTGAAACGGTCACAACCACATTTCCGCTAGTAGCTCCGGCAGGAACCGGTGCAGTGATGCTGGTCGCGCTCCAATTGGTGGGCGTTGCGGTGGTTCCGTTGAACTTTACTGTGCTACTGCCTTGAGTCGATCCAAAATTGGTTCCAGTGATCGTAACCGAAGCACCGACCAAGCCAAAGGTAGGAGACAAGCCGGAGATCGCAGGCGTGGGCAACACGGTAAAGCTCTTCCCATTGCTTGCTACGCCCGAGACAGTCACGACTATATTGCCCGTCGTGGCCCCAGAGGGAACCGGAGCAATAATGCTGGTTGCGCTCCAGCTTGAGGGAGATGCGGATGTTCCGTTGAACTTGACCGTACTGGTCCCTTGCGTCGAGCCGAAATTTGTCCCAGTGATCGTAACTGAAGCGCCGACAGACCCCGAGGATGAGGAAAGGCTTGTGATACTAGGAGTCGGCAAAACCGTGAAACTGCTCCCATTGCTTGCTACCCCTGAGACCGTTACGACTACATTGCCCGTCGTGGCCCCAGATGGAACCGGAGCCGTAATGCTGGTAGCGCTCCAACTTGAGGGAGATGCAGATGTTCCATTGAATTTGACAGTGCTTGTCCCCTGAGTCGATCCAAAATTGGTACCGGCGATGGTCACTGCCGTGCCGGTAGCTCCCGAAGACGGAGTAAGACCTGTGATGCTCGGCGTTAGCAAGACGGTGAAACTCTTGCCATTGCTCGCCACCCCGGCTACTGTCACAACGACGTTGCCAGTTGTTGCACCCGTAGGCACGGGTACAACGATGCTCGTTGCACTCCAACTTGTGGGTGTTGTACTCGTGCCGTTGAACTTGACGGTGCTGCTACCTTGGCTAGATCCAAAACCCGAACCCGCAATAGTGACCGATGCACCCACGGCTGCCGAGGATGGAGAAAGGCTCGTAATGCTCGGGGTCGCAAATAAAAATGGTGAAAATGCAATAAACAATGGTATGCAAGCAAAAAAGCGTAAGGTCCTTCGCTGCGACAAATTCACGGGGTTCGTTCTCCAGTTATGCGGTTGTGCCGCTTAACCTGCTAAGACATCTATTCCAAATTACGCACAACTTCGCGGCGGCGTTGAAGCTGCATTGAATCTATTCAAAATCCACCGAAATACTATCTAATCTACTTTGATACCATAGATCGCAACAGAGGTCGATGTTTTGCGCAAATTATTGTGCTACTTAACATGATGCCATATATCAAGATTCTTGCATCCATAGCTCTCTCCGACCGTTAGGTCTGGTTTTGAGACAAAGCTATTCCTGTCCCTGCGTCGCCGCCATTCGGCGGCTATTCTTTTACAGTCACGCAAGGTTTTGCTCAGCGACGCCGCGAGTCACTGAAGATTTCCGTTTTTTAAGCGGTAATCTTTACAGACATCCCGGCTTCAACTCTTGTTCCCAAGGATCTTAGGCTGCAGTGTTCTAATAGTGCCGTATCAATATCGGAAAATTACATAGAAAATAAAATATTTATACCGACCCCAATTGGCGGTCATGATCAGCAGTTTTTCTTTCAATGAGAAATATTACATCCGTGAAATAACAGTGCCGGTGTAGACCAACGTCGACCCCCTGGGGACAAAGGCCGCGCCCAAAAAAGGAACGGGAGGAGTATGAAAATAGATATCTCACCGCCCCGAGACGCATACTGAGATGAGGATTTTGCTTATATACGCAATAAAGAAGATTCTTGCGATTGAGTGGATGCAATCTTATCAGGACACAATTTCACCGTCAAACAATCATAAGGAAGTAATCGGTAGTTGACGATCAGCTGAGGCTTTATTTGTGCGGTCAGCAATACCGACAGGTTGAAAACCTAGATGCTCAAAAGAGTTTAGATCTGCAAGTCTTACTGTTTCGATGTTGAAATTGCAGGCTTCTCTGTAGCCCTTCTCGGCTGGTCCAAGATGGACCAGATTATGGCTCGGCGTGTGTCCTTTTGCACATCGCCCCGCGAACGGTAAAAGTGGACAGGTTTGTTTGGCGACTGCCTCGACCGCCAGGCTTGGGCCCAGTGGGCCTATCAGTGACTAAATCCATTCGTTAGTTTCTGAATAGCCCCAACTCGAAAATTGGAACCCCAACAGATGGTAGCCGCCGGACTGCGTGTTAATATGCCTGCCGATGACAGTTAGTTGCTAGAATCTATCTCATAAAATGGGGTGTGGGTGAAAATGATCGATTGAGCGAGGGATGTCGAGCGAAAGTAGAGAGGCTCAGAGCGATATTTCTCCGTAACTCAAGCATGGATCTCAGTGATGCCCAATGGGAAATTTTGGAACCGGTGTTTGTGGAAGACGTTGAACCAGCTCTGCATGAACTCTATTGCAGACCTAAGGGCCACTGTGGGTTTACTGAGAATGAAATAAACGGCGTCACCCTTGGCCTGGTAGTAGCTGCCTTTGGGATACTTCTCGTCAGAATAGGGAAATGTGTTTATCGAGATTTCCAGCAATCTTTCAAGCAGTTGTTTTCTGATGCTCGGATTCTTGAGTTGATTTGCTCCCGAGATTGACTTGCTGCCGACTAGATCAATCTTTACGATAGTTTCCACCATGCTGAGCTTTTCCTGACCTTGATTCCTCTAAATGCGCGACTAAACCAGGTTAATTTGGTCTCGCATTGTATCCAAAAACCGCGTTGTTTCAATACCACACAAGCTGACTAGATAAGAGCATCCAGACGCTCTTGTGGAGGATGTCAGGGCCGGCGAGATAATCACCACGATACCCAGATGATTAGGACTTTCCTTGTGAAACCGACTCCTGGATCGCATATACAAACATGACTTCCGATTTTCAGGTATCGAGTCGTTTCACGTGTTCGCGGATGTGGTATCGAAAGAGGATAGCCCCATACATCAGTCGATGAGCATCTGGAGCAATCTCTAAACCGACAGAATGCAGAATTCCGATACCTTGTGGCTGTACGCCGAAGTCCGTTGTTATTCTAAGGAAAGGGCCTTGTTCACCAGTTCCTGGAATGCAGATTCCAAATCCCTCTCGTAAGGTTAGTGACGAAAAATGGATTTTCGTTGCAAAGATTTTAGTATTGGCAAAATTGCCATATTGAACTCTTAGGCTTTCGCAGCCTCAAAAGCGCCTACGCCGCTGAGGGCGGCAGACCAGAAATCAGGTGCAAGTTATTGAAAATATTGGTCGGGGAGAGAGGATTTGAACCTCCGACCCCCTGGTCCCGAACCAGATTCAAAACCTTGTTGAACGCCGTTGAATTCTGTTGTTCTTAACTGATTGATGTTGAACCTGTTGCATGTCGTTCGTTGAAAGCTGTTGCGATTTGTTGAAATCAGAGGCTCTTGCCGACACAAAATCGCCTACAGTCCGACCTGCAGTCACAATCAGCATAGCGTGTCAGGCGATAGCGAATCTTACTTTTTCCCATGCACATACAGTCTATTGATCGATGGCGCGTCCTTATCTGAGCAGGAATAGCCCCGGTTAGTTTTCCAGAGAGGCTGCAGTTGGACTGTTTCACCAGTTCGCGAATCTTGGATAAGCGTATTGAAACGCATTATCAAGGGAAGCCGCATCAACTCAGGCTGGTCGAGATACCCTCCTAATTCCGCGAGTTCTTGTTTAATAAATCCAAAGCTCTCAAGTGGCAAGGCAATCTGCTCTATCTGGGCTACGCGAGTGGATCCTGGGTGTTCTGCGGCGCTGTTCCCAGGGTCTCTCGAGAGATAAACCGCGGACGATTCGTTGAACCGTAGTGGGGCATCAAAACCTGAAGACGGCCCGCTACGTTTTCGGAGCGGAAGGGTGACAGCTTCGCTTTGATGATTGAGGAAGTATGTATCCGAAATATCTGTGAAGTAGGAGACTGTGAGCGACCGCAGATGAGTCGTCTCATCAATATGCGCGGCCAGGAGTGCGGGAGCGTAGATATCAGTACGCTTTTTGCCGGAATCATAGAAGTCGCGCCACACGGAGAGAAGGGTTAGACCAGTTAGATTGGCGCCTCGCAAGTCCGAACATTCAAGAACGGGCGAATCCAGTCCCCGAGTCGAAAAGGTGAGTATGTCAAGATCCTGAAAGGTCATTGAGTCAAAATCCCGATGTAAGTCTGCTCCCGATAGATCTGCTGAGAAAAAAACTGTTTGACCTAGTTCAGCATTGACGAAAGACGCCTTTTGCAACCGAACGCGTGTGAATTGTGCCCCAGACAGAAAGGAAGCGTCAAATTTCGTGCCGCTGAGATCTTCAGTGCCTGAGAAATCGCAATCCCGGCAGTAGATCCCACTGAAATCGGAATTCATTCCGCCTAGCTTGCTGAAAAGGACAACAGATTGTGCAAGAGCTTTCAGCGGCAAATTAAACTTAGGTTCTAATCTCTCGAATCCATCCCAGGAGGGTGCCGCATAGTCGACGTATTCAAGAGGGCTGAGTTGATCGACTAACTCTTTTGGGAAGGGCGGCAAGAGCGTGGGAGTTGAGTTCGGGGTTCCCATTGCCTGTACGTGTTTCATCAGAATTTTGGACTGCGCTGTGTTCACGCGAGCATCATACCCGGTAAGAATCGACGCGGTGAGACGTCGGTTTTCCTCAAGTGCCGATTCCAGCGCTGCATTGAGAGCTTGCTGACTGACCTGCCCTCTCTTCAAATGCTTGAACACGTCGAGAATCGCACCTTGTACCGACTCGTCCGATTGGTAGGGCAGAGCCTTCACCAGGTAAACGAGCGCCTGGGCCTGCAACGGTGACTTCGAGTCATCAGCAAATAGTTGTAAGCCGGCCACGCCGGTGACACGATGGGAATTCTCCCCGCTCGCCAACCTCGAAAGCGCCTTGTCAAACCGATCAGCATCGCGATTCTGCTCCGCTTGGCGAATCTCGCCCAGTCCGATGTAGAGCGTAATTGCAGCACCCAGTATAGCGGCCGGAACCGCAGCCGCTTTTAGCCACTCCATTGCATAGCCCGACCTCGAAAGCTGGCGTTTCGGAGGCTTTTCAATGTCATAAATTTACCTCCGCGCGGGCACCTGAAAATGAAATTCGACGCAAAAAACGACCATAACACGGCGAAAATGAGCAGCAGGACCTGGAAACCACTGATATGTTATCCAAATTGCTATTGCCCTTCCTTTTCGCTTCCAAATGGGCGTTCCACACTTCGCTAATTGACTTCCCCAAACAGCGATTTGCTGCCCTACGAAACCGCTTTACGCTGTTGAGTGACAGAAAAGACAGCGAAGAAAATCGCTTAAACGACGATCCTTGCATGGCTTTTGCTGGCAGGAGTTAATCATCTGGCGGATATGGATCTTTCAGCCGAGCACAAGGAGAGCCGTTCGTCACCAACAGCTGTCGCCACTAGCCAGTCGTACTGAGAACGGTCTTCCACGCTTTTGCCTATCAACAATTATTTTAATCATTAACCCACCACAGTATGTTTAGAACGCTCCGAGGATGGGAGCCACAGCCATAAACAATTTCAAGATCGTCCGGAATGGGCCCGCTTTCTTGGTCGAGCCCTCCACCGAACTCGCGACCTTACTGTAGTCGATCGGTTTACCCTTACTGTCAACAGTGGTGAAGGAAGCACTCAACGTCAGAGTTTGAGTTTGCGTTCGTCCACTCTTGTCATCGGCGGAAACGTCGAACGTAAAATTAATTGGCTCTGACTGAACGGCGGCTTTTCCGCTGGCTCCTCCAGAGGCGGGTTTTGATGTTTTCCCGGTCTTCGCCCCTCCGGTGTTTACTTGAGGAAATAAATCGGCATTCATGAACTTGCAACTCGGCGTGGTGGTTCCTGTCTTAGGGCTGTCAACTGTCTTAGTGATCCCTGGGAGGGTGGCACTACATTTCATTGTCACATTATCTTGGCTCGAAGTTGAAAACTCGATACCGTCAGAATTAATTTTCATTGCCACTGTTTTGAACAACGTGCCACTGCGCCCCCGAAATGGCTTCTTGCTGGTAGACATATCATTCTTGTCTGGTTCGTCGTAACCAGTCATCCCAGTTACGACAGCTATATATTCGGCGTCAGAATCCAAACTTACCGGTACTGTAACACTGTACTCTAAGTCGCGTCCCGGTTTAGCAGATTGCAGGCGCACATCTTCTATTATTGATTTAACCTCTTCAGGAAGTGTCGGGGTTATCTTTTGTATTGAGATCCTCAACTTGGCGACGTCTCGAATTTTGAGATTGAAGGTTACCTCTTTCGGCTTAACTATTTCCTCAACAATTTCTACGTGGGCATGATTGATGGAATCCAAGGTTTTCAAAGGGGAGCCGGTATGATCTGTCACTATGGGCTTGCCCACCATTCTGCCTTTTTCATCTCGAATCGTGACTATGTATGGTGTGGCTTTAGCAAGGTTTCGAATCACTAGAGTCTGCGAGTTTTTTGGACCAATTACTATTGAGTCACTCTTCTTAGCATCCGTCCCTTCTGCAGTTGGTAAATTTTTCAAATCACCCGAATAGGCTGAAGCGTGCACCCTTATATCCTGATCCGATGACACCACCAAGCTGATACTTTCGTCGAGCGCCGTAACCTGTTCCGAACCGATGTCCGGAGGTGTCCCGCCTTGACCGGCTTTATTTCTCAGGTCGACAACAATCCGCTCCAAGTCTGCCGCTTGATCGCGGCACGAGAAATAGTCCTCAATGCCCGAGAGGTCGATGTCCACTGACGCAACCGCGACAGGTATTTGGAGATTGTCAGCCACCGAGATGTCAATGTGTACTGTCCCCATCTGAGAGAAGAGCTCTTTTCCCTGTCCGTAAGTGAATTGATCTGTGAACTCTGATGCAACGACTTCCGTTCCTTTTGTAATTTGTTTTGGCTCTAATGGCTTTTCTCCCTTGCGAGGGTGACTCACCTGCTGATGCACGGCGCCGGAATCGCCGGTTACTGTCACTGATGCACTGGTTGACGGGAAATCCGTTCTCCAGGAAAGAATTATCTTGTCCCCGATGGCGGGATCACGAACTGGCTTATATGTCACAGTGACTCGGTGTTTGGTTGGCTCTTGCCCATGGCTCGGACTTGCTGTAAAGCTTGGCAGAGCGATCAAGAAACCGGCCCATATCCAATTGGAGCGCATAAATCTCCTCATAAGTCTCCTCCCACAACGCATTTACTGAGCTCTCCCCCGCAGCCCATTGAGATGCCGCGGGATCAATCTCTCTTTTCATGGGAAATGTCCATGTAACAGAAAGCTTCGTAATTGCTGACTAAAGCCAAAAGAAACGCTACAGAGAAAACACCGATTCGAACCCCGAGGTGTTGGATGTTGCGCCTCGTTATTCAAATGAATTCCCAGGCCAGTCGGCGGATCAAACGGCTAATGTAGTCGATTTTGTAGCTGGCAAAAACTTCAAACTTTGTTGCGATCTCTTCGGGAACCACGCATTTTTCCAACAAATGTCCAGCACACCCGTAAGGCGCACGACTCAGAAGCAAATTCTCTTGATAGCGCATTTCCAAGGCAAATTAAGGAAACCGATGCCGATGGGTGAGGGATGTAAGTGTACTCAGGGGCTTGGCTTCGGGCAAGCGGATTCCAAAATTTTCGTAGCAGCTGCCTTCGAGGACGCGAAGTATCCGGAGAATAGCCAGAGCCGTTTCCCGTTTCGGAACACTCGTGCCTATTGGAAATTTCGTTCGTGAAACGATTGACCTTAGCTGCGTGACCTTGTTGTGCCTATCGAAAACTCCGTTCTAATTGAAAGCGTTGACCTTAGCAGTAGCGGGTCTGTAGACTGTTCCATTCTTCGTGACACAAGTCCCTACTGGTTCTCGCCGGATTTCTCTTTGAACGGCTCAGCCGCAATTGTAGCCGCATCAGGTTTATCTGTTTCAAAACGTGTTGCGGTTTGTCGTGCCGGCAGTATATCGAATGCTAAAACATTTTTCGCAAACCCTACTAGTGACTCTTTGTTGGTGTCTTCCTTTAAGATGAGGTAGGCAATCATTTGGAGGTCGATCCTATGTTTGTCACTGAGGAAATGCTTGTATTCTTTCGCTTCCAGCCGATATTGGCGGAGAAAAAACCAAGCCATTGCCTCAAGGAAAAGCAAATTTGTAAATCGAAGCAGAGACCCTACACTCAAGTAGAAAACTGCTAAGCCGGCAAAGCCTATTGCAATTCCAAGCACGACATACAGGTTCATTCTCCTTTCACTCTTTAGGACCTGATTGGCAGCATCTGAGGCAGCCTCCGAGAGGGCAGCCTCGATCGGCGATGGCTGGGTTTTCTGTTGTATGGGAAAACTCGTGCTTATCGTACCGAAATCAATGTCAGAGGAGGCCCCACTCAATCGGTCACTTCGCTCAGCAAACGGCTTTCCTACTGACCTCTCATGTAAAGAAGCCGCAAACTGGGAGAATCTATGTATGATGTTGCCATCCACGAAAGTCAGCCATCCGGCCCAGTCAGCAACGCGTACTGCCAGTTTTTCAATCGCGGAAGGTCGTTTTACGGTGACTGTCATTCCCCTGTCCCTGCGACCTTTGAGCTGTCCTCTAAGACAATCTGTGCGAAGTTTCGCAATGTGCGCAGACTCAATTCCCTCACCATCCGCCGGAAAGCGGCAAATGGAAACACATAGCTGATAGCTCCCAAGAGTCCATCGAACGCATGATCAGAGATCGATGCTAGTGATCTTATGCGACTAAGGTGTAATAAGTAAGGACGACAAATTACCACAAAGAGTGTCACGCTCGCTGGAACGAACAGAAACATCTCGAGTACAATCGAACGTAGCAATCCTCGCTCTACTTCTCGCTGTTCAGCTGGTGTTCGTTGTTGTTTTGTTTTCAGTAAGACGATGAAGTCCTGTGAACGCAGTATTATTACCAGAAGCTCTGCGCAAAGGAGCGAGAACAAGCCTGATATCAATAGCGACATAGTCGAACCAGTGTTGTTCCAGAATTATAGCCGACTGTTTATGTCGAGTGCCCCAGGCTTGTCGCTGTGTTCATCGTCTGTCCCTCTGACCAGGTTCCGTTCACTATAGAAAGTTCCGGATTCTGATTGCTTCTAACTGATTGATATTGAACCTGTTGCAAGCCGCCTTTTGAGAGCTATTGAATCCTCCTGCTTTCTGGAGGATTTGACAGCCTCGTTTTCATCTACAGCTGTGTCTCACTTTTGGGGTTCACGCCACCTGAGGATCTGCCCCCGAACCCCAGTTCCATCTAGTTTTGCAGCGGCGTCAGCACGGAAGACCAAACCGCTGGCGGTCCATCGAATCGATTATCGCACCAAACCGCGACGAATCGGTGACTTACGTCGTCGGCCGCCAGACCTTCATAGTCGCCCCACCAACCTCGAATAACCCACGGGACATGTTCGTTGGCCGCGCCTGTCGCCGGAGAAACAACGCCCGTCCAGTTTCCTAGTCCCGTGACCGACCCATAGATTAGCTGCCTGAGATTTCCGCCATTCGCGTCCGCTCGTGTGTCATGCCATGTGACCATCACATTCATGGCAGTTCTGCCGCTCGCATTGACGTCGGCCGAACTATAGCCAACCGCGATGGCGGGGGCGAATTGATCGTGGCGCAGATGGTCGTCTGGTGGAGTGGTGCCAAAGTCGCGAACCGAATTCTCCTGGAACGGCCAGGATACGCGATAAAGGTGGACCAACGATCCAGTGGGACTGCTCTGCGTGAGCGCCACGTAATAGTTGATGGCGACACCGCCCGCAAAGGCGATGGCGGGCCGATCGCGGTTATAGCCCAGTTCCGGCTTCGGATTCCCCGTGGTTACGCACTGGGGCCAACTCGCGTCGTGAACGATTTTCTGCGTCTGCCAGGTTTGTCCGTTGTCGGTCGAATCGGCGATGTAGTAAGTCAGATTAAGAGGCCCGGGACAGCTTGCATCCTCGTATTTGTCCGCATACGCGAGAGCGACGTGCGAGAGACCCTTGTAAGTACCCGCTGCGACCGTCAGGTTGACTTCCGTGCCCGGGCTGATCGGACTTAAGCCGGGCAGACGATTAACCTCCGTCGGAGCGGTATCAAAAAACAGTGTACCGTTCGCATCGTAATGCAAAGCGCGAACCATCAGGCGATAAGTGGGTTTTTGCGTCCAGGCAACCCAGATTTCTCCAGTGGCCGCATTGACGCCCGCCGTTGGCTGCGGATCAATACTCCCGGTTGTGGGTGTACTGACCAAATGCACATTCCCAAAATGCACCCCGCCATCCGTCGACAGCGCGATCGCCACCTCGCGCCCACTGGCTGCCGAGACAAATGCGACTTGATTGGGACGACCTGTCGTAACCAACGTCGGGTCGACGCCGTACGACCACGCACCTGGCATTTCCGCGGGGGCTCCCCAGGCGAAGCCGACGTCCGAGTCCTTGTGCGGAGCCCAGGTCTTTCCCTGGTCCGGCGACACTGCCCAAGATGCACCACCCATGAATGCAATCACATAATTGCGGGCCTGCTGACCGGTCGGGACTACAGCAACAGTCGTCTCGGCGCCGACTCCGTGTGAAATGTTATGAATGTTGAAGGGCTTCGGTATCTGTTGTTGACAACCGTTGCAGCCATCAAGGCCCAGCACTACTGAGAGGAGAATGAAGCAGTGAAACCACTGATAAACGCCGTTGGTTGCAGGGCTTTGATGCAGTGCGGTTCGCTTATGTGAGCGAACCAGTAAAGCATAGCTGATACTGTCAAATAGCCTCCGAAAAATACTACAACGTGGTAAAGTCGCGGCTCTCCGGGAATGGGACTTGAGATTGATCTTATGACCCAAACACATACTCTATAGCTGAAAATAGTACTGCAGATTCAATTTCGTCGATTCAAGATCGATTCGGCTGTTTCGATTCGGTGTTTCCGTGGCAAGGAAAAGCCCCAAGTGGGTCTCAAACCTCCGGGATAGCAAAATGAGCCTCAAATGATGTCCAACATCATTGCCGGACGTTCGAAGAGGGATATTCTGGGTGTCCCCTATTTCACTCGCCCCTTTTTGCGCTCCTCCGGCCTCCGCTTTCGAGTGTTGGTTTTCTCTAACGTGGCACGCAGTTCACCCATCTTTTTCGAAAAGTCTTTGGTATCGGTGAACGTCAAATCTGCAAACTCAACTTCGCTGGCTCGCGCACCTTTGCCTCCCATAAGCCTCAGCGAAATCCGCATCTCCCCATCACCTATACCCGGTGGCGTTATTGGCTTAAGGTCCGGGTTGAGCATGCCTATCGCTATGACCTTCCCGCCTCGCTTTAAAAAAGTTGCTTTCATGGAATCCCTCAAAAAAACCGAGTGCCGTAAAGCTCGAAGTCCACACCGTGGGAGCCTTCATTCGTTATGTCAAACACGAGTTCCCATGCTTGGACGTTTTGAAACTCAATCAGTTGGTAACGGATATTACTCACACTCAACAGGACGTTGGAAGCTCCAGAAACGGGGTATGCCACCAACGTATCAACTTCAGGTTTCCAGACTGGCAACAAACCCCACGTAACTGTTGTGTTCGCGGCTATAGACCCTCCGCCGAAGAATGTCGTTTGACTTGGTGCCATAGGCGTTTTCCTCTCATTCGGCCACTTGCTTCAGCACAGTGTGTACCTAACAAACCTCACATTAGAGCCGACAATATCGTACTCAGACTTAGCCGGTCAAGCGGCGCGAAAAGGGACGTCTCAGGGAAACAGGACGGGACATTCAGAATATGAATTACGTGCCAATTCCACACGAATGAAAGAGTCGCTCGCCCAGCGCCGCCCGCTTGCACTAGTATTCCCGCGAACAACCCTATTCAGCTTGACGCCATCACCCATCACAATCACTACCAGGAGAACCATGGAAACAGGGGCTTGTGATAAGTCACTGCCAAAACTGTGGTTCCCCGATAACACGGAATTGAGTATGAATTCCGCCTCTATGGAGATAGTGACGTTGTCGCATCAAACGTTTCATTTTTAAACAAAGAATTCTGGTAAGAGTTTTCTTGAGGTTTTCTTATCCGCGCCCAGCAAGAGGCGCGACTACCCCTATCGCCAGATCACTGATGCAACAGCAGGAGATTTGCCATGCACTGTGCATGTATATCTTTTAGATTGATTAGCTTATGTTCGACAGGCAGATCGTGTGCCGAGGCAAGACGGAAGAATGTAACCGCAAAAGCCTCAATATTCTGTTTCCAGTTTAGGAAATGGCGGTGGAACGCAAGCGAAAGCACAGAGAAGCCGTGACCGAGTTCTGGCGGCATACTGTTGATGCATTTAGAGCAAACTGTACCGCCGTAAATCGCCTAGTCGGGAAGGAAATGTTCATAGCCCTTGTAGTGAATCAGAACAACAACAATGTCTGCTCCATCGAATACAAGGGTCCGACTGGACGGCTGGCCGGTGTGTCGCTAGATTCCACTTTACCCTAATCGAGATTACCATTCCCAACCGGAGCCAAAAGTTCACATTGCAAGCAAGTGACAATGGCACCGCCGTGGCGGTACACGAGAATGGAGAAAGGTTTGTCCCCAATGAGCTTGTGGAAGAGGTCTTTCGCGGCATCACGGGACTGCAATCTCGCCGAAATTTTAAAAGACCGACGCGGACATTCAGCTTCAGCGACGAAACTAAGGATGGAACCCGCGAAGGGTAAGATCGGAATGCAAGAGGAATCCGACAAAGAAACAATGGGCTCCGGGCACCGCGGTGACCGGGCAGCTGACCGAGGGAAGTTTTCCTGATCGCAAGGCCAAACCACCTCTCCTCCCCGACCCCAAAGCATTCAAGAATCGGGGTTCGGAGTGGCCCACGTGGTCTCCGACCACCTGATCCCGGACCGGCTCTTGGGGCTTCTGGAAGTTTTTGAGAAAAGGGGTGGGGGGGAAGTGTTTGGAATCAAGGGTTTGCCGAAGTCTTCATCGGCGCAGATTCAGCGAAACTGAAGATGCGCCGCTTGCCGCCCACGAGTTGTCATTCTTACGTTGTCATTTTGACTTACCGCTCTCAGGACTGGGTGGTTGTTCTACCGGGTCCTCAATATTCCGCATTTGATCCCGATGCGCCCGCAAACTGTCCCTTTGGGCACGCAGCGTAACTTGGCTAATTTGGCGGAGTTGGTTAGCAATTTCCTCAGCGGCTACCGCCGCCTTGCTGAGTGATTCGACCGATTTGGCTATCTGAGAGCTCGCGATTTCGGTAACTTCGGATGTCTTGTTAACAATCGAACTCAACCTCTCCGCGACGCTACCTACCTTCTCGTCGACTCCCTGCAAGTGCTGAACATAACGACCATACTTAATCACTGTTTCCAACGCGTCGGCATACTTCTTTACGTCCTCCGCATGGGCTTTGGCCTCAGCGGCCTTTGCATTGGCCTCGCGCGAGGCCCGTATCGCACTCACGAAAGCGAGAACAAAGGAAAGAAAGGCAATCGCAGGAGAAAGCCACGCAGGAGCTTTGTCCCAAGGGATAGTAGCAAGGTGCATAGCGAAATATCATCACCCTTGCTTGCTCTTTTGGGCTAGCTCAAAATTGTATGCAATAATCTGAAGCTCAAAGTGCACGTTGGCTCCGGGGCCTGCCAAAAGGCGGCCGCTAGATCGGCGAGGGAAGCGCTTGTGGAAGTGCCCATCTCTCCTTAACCTCACGACAGAAAATGGAAAGCGAGATAGTACACCAAGTCTATCGCCTTGTGCATTCAAAATAGTTGCCTGCTGAAAGCCGTAAGTTAACGGCGTGAGACGGTCTTTGCCATGACAATGCTTTTTCGTTTCCGGTTCCAAAGGCACTTTCTCATGAGAAACGCCTAATTTGTGGATGGCTCCGGGTATGGCGGTGAAGGTCGGCTTGTCAAAATCACAAACCACAAGCCGACCGAGGGGCTGGCTTCCTGATCTCGAAACCAAACCACTTTTCTCCCCTTCCCAAAGCTCAAAATGCGGTTCAGATTGACCCAGGTGGTCTCCGACCACCTGATCCCGAACCAGCTTTTTTGAAGAAACAGCTTGGGGTTTTGGGATGGGGGTGAGAAGAGGTTTGGAATCAAGGATTTGGGAATTCTCCACCGGGCGCAGATTCAGTGAAACTGAAGATGCGCCGCTTGCAGCCTACGAAAACGAGGAAAATTGTCCAATTTACCCAATGAACTCGTTAAATCCGGAGGGTGCCAATCAATCCTTCATCAAGTCATATTCAAAGTGGAACACAATTTGTCCGCTCACACCGATGCCATGGTGGACAACCTTCACTTCGTATACAACGAGTGGCTCAAGACTTGCTAACTGCACACTCCAATCATAACCCTGTCTGCCTTGACTGCGTTCGATGTCAAACCTAACAGAGTTGGGTATCACCTTCTGGCCGGGGTGGGGCGGACCGGGACACAATTCCGCTATATCATCCGTTTGGCCAGAAACCTCAAAGGATCGAGTTATGACATGAGTGAGCTCAGATGCCGATGAAACTGAATCTGCTCGTTTTACTCCTCCTGTTGCCCGAGGATCTGTTTCAAACTTAGGTAGTTTGCTCGTTGAAAGCGGCCGAGAAGACTGTTCATTCGGTTTTCCCAGTGAGAATCGATTTGCGTTGATCTCCTCGATTGTCGCTATGAACACTACACTTATTATTAGAAATACTGCGCTGATGCTGAGAAACCAGGATTGCGTGCTACGCCACCATGTTGGAATACGGCTCGGTGGGGTAACGGAAAGATTAATGCTTTGAGCACGCTGTTGCAATGCTAGGTATAACTTCTTGTAGCCCTCTTTTTTGAACAAGTCCACCCATTGCCGTCGAGCCAAACGCAAGGGAGTTTCAAATCCATCTTCTAGCCGCGCCGGAATGATGAAAATCGTCCCCTCCGGCTTTTCATCCGCCGCATCGAGCGCAATGCCAATCTCTTTATGAAAGAAGCCCTCTTCTGTGAGGGACGTTCTAGAAAGACACACAACTACCGCATCGCACGCTCTTACGGCTGCACAAATTGCCTCTTTCCAGTCCTGTCCGGGAATAAGGTCAATTTCATCCAGCCAAGGGGCGAAACCACTGGCCGTTAATCGACTATGGAGCTGGCGCACGAAGTCCTTATCTCTGGAGGAATGGCACAAAAAGACCCGCAATTTGCGGTCCTGAAGATTTTGTACGATTTCGGTCGTGCGCATTCTGTACTACTATGCATGAGAGCCAATTCAAATTCAAGAATTGCTGAGCTCTAAACTAACCGATTTGGAAACAAGGGGCTTGGCGCAGATTCAGTGAAGCTGACGATGTGCTGGTCTGCAGCCTACTGCCGGAGTTCTCTTTTGAAATATGAGTTTCTGGGCTTCGGAAGAGGTTTGGAATCAAAGGCTTGGGATCTGGGGATCTTTTGCGCAGATTCAGGAATCTGAAGATGCGGTGTTCACCGCCTCCAGGCGAGGCTGGAGAAAGTAACAAAAATTCTGAATCACGAAGGCCCTTCAAGATCACAATAAACATTCAATCAAATTTCATGCAGCGTGAGGCCTTGTGCGATGCCAATTAGTGCTTCCGTAGCCAGTCTTCTTTCAGCGGGACTCGGTGGATTTCTAGGGTCCGCCCTTTCTCAAGTTGTCCAATTTGTCGATCGCCAACGGCGCGGGCGGCGCATTTCAGCCGCACTCGCTCGGGAACTGCGAGAAGTAAACAGCGATATACAAGAAAAACTCGATTGGCTTCGCAGAAGAATTCATCCAGATGAATTGGGCGAGGCGGATTCTGAAAGAATCTTAGAAGTTGATGGCGTCCTTCGTTATCTCGGAGAGCGTGAAGAATTCACGGCCGCACGCCCCTACTGGCAAGTAAAATACACAGAGGTGGTAGAAGCCGTCAGCGACGAGAAATTCTCTCGAATTCATGAGATGTATCGTTTAGTCGATCGCTTCGAGGAGAAGTTCAAAGAGCTGAAGCTGACATTCAAAACAAATTTGGGCGACAAATGCAAAATGGCAACGAGGATCTTCCATGATCTGGAGAGAATTGGCGCACAATTGAATAGCAAGGTGGGCAAGTCTACAAAATGATCGCGTCCAAGTGGATCGTCTGAATTGGCTCGGGCACGGTAGTTTAGGGCGGATGTCAGAATCAACTCCCTGTAGTCGGGCCGAGGGATTTTCGGCAGGTTAACCTGAATCAGTAGCTCTATCACTCGATAATATAAAATTCTTATCACACCAATGGCGAATACCCCTTTCACAATTCGCATCTTCATTCCGGATGGAGATCCCGAGAATTTGCGAGTGATAGACCGCATGAACTGGACAGGAACCGGCCTAGTTTTTCCGCGAGCAAAGTGGTCATCTGTTAAACACAGATCAGAGTTTTCACGTACCGGTGTTTACATCCTTGTTGGATACAGCGATCGTGATGATGACCTGCCCACCATATACATAGGCGAAGGAGATGTTGTACGAGATCGCCTTGATAGCCACTGGCAGAAGAAAGACTTTTGGACTGATGCCTATGTTTTTGTATCGTCGAATAACAGCCTAAATAAAGCGTATGTTCGCTGGCTTGAATACTCCCTAATTCAGAAGGCCAGCCAGGCCAATCGCAGCGTCCTTGACAATGGAACCGATCCTCAGGAGCCACCGCTTAGCGAAGCAGAGCGTGCGGATGGCCAAGCATTCTTAACCGAAATTTCGCAGATTCTTCCGCTCGCTGGATTGCGCGTTTTTGAGGAACCCAAACCTGTAGCTCTGCCACAAACGGCCGGTGCAACTCCAAATCCGCAAGGCACTAGAGTATCCATTGACACTGTCGTCGTGCCTGCCCAGGAGGAAGGCTTCCAGAAGGTATTTCTCAGGGAGAATCGATGGAGATCAATAAGGATTTCGGGAGGTATGATTCAGCAGATCAGATATATTGCAGCGTATCAGACGGCGCCCGTCTCAGCGGTCACTCACTATGCTCCCGTGCAACGAATTGAGCCGTACGGAGAAGAAGGAAAATATCAGTTGATTTTTTCCGAATCAGCCAAGCCAATCGGACCTATTCCCTTCGCAGATGCTCCTAAGGGTTTAATGCAGAGTTCTCGTTATACGACACTCCAGAAACTGCTCCAAGCAAAGAAAGTTACTGACTTGTTCTCATGAAGTTCTGAAACGGCGCATCGGAAAAAAGCTTGCTGGTGGTTGTACAGCCGTGTCGCCATCTAAAACATTTCATCTTTAAACTTAGCAACAGACAACGGTGAGGTCGGCTACCAGAAATCAACTCATCCGCAGCCGACCGAGGGGCCGCTTCCCCATCCCCAAAGCACTTTCAAAATGCAGGTTCGGAGTGACCCAGGCGGTCTCCGACCACCTGATCCCGAACCAGGTTTTAGGCTTTTTTGAATTTCAGGGAGAAAGAGAGAGGGGGAGGGGGAGGGGGAAGGTTTCTGTTTTCAAAGCCTTGCAAAAGCCTTTATCGACGCAGATTCAAGAAAAATTGAATATGCACAATATGGCGCCTACTCCTCCGCACGTAACGGCTTCTTTATTTTTGCTTTTTCGTGTTCCGCCTTTCCGAGTCTATCAATTCTTGCACATTGGTGTATGCCACATTTGGTGCTTTGCTGCAGAGCAACTCAAACTTGAATACCTGCAATTCCTTTATAAGCTTGTCTTGCTTTGTTTCCCTAATTTCGATCAATTGGAATGCCCCAGTCCTTTGGAGATTCGCCATCAAGTCCGCCACAGCGTGGGGAGTCTGTGCGAAACCGATGAGATCAACGTTCTTACCATCATCAGACAATGCGTCTAACCACACTCCATCAGTCTTGATGACTTCGTTACTGATGAGGGTCAGCACGTTTACCGACTTGGCCTCTTGTGTGGGGAGTTGTGGCTTCGATCCTTGAGAAGAGTGATCGATTGTGTTAAGGCTCGAAGTTGATGGCGATACGACGATATTGTTGACGACGGTTACGACGCCAGGAATTGAGCGCGCAAATTTTGTCGCTGCTTCCTTATCAGCATCACTGCGCAGGGTTCCATTCAAAATGACAGTATTTCCGCTGCTCGAAACCTGGATATCACTCCTGCGTATAGAATCGAGAGAAGTGTTGCGAAACTGCCGTACAACTTCATCGTGCAGGCGATCAGATTTAGAAGATTGGTGGGAGCTCCCAGAAAATGCAAAGTACAAGACCACCAAAACAACGACGATTGTGGCCGCTGCAACAATTTTCCAACGACTCGCATTCCGGGTTGGTTTATTCTCCTGCTCGACTTGATTTGTGATTATTGCGGTAGTTTGTCGCGGTGGTTCCCCCTGAGAATCAGCAATCAGTTCGCTTCCTTCTGACTTCGCAGCGTCAACCGCTATGTCTTCTGCTGTCGAAATCCGCGAACCCGTTACACGTAGGATTTCTTCTAGAATTACAGCGAGCCCCCCTCGACGTTGATATGGCCAACCTATCAGCAAGCATCGGCGAATAACCCACGATGTCATAGCGGTTTACACCATGCCACACTGGAAGGATTACTTTGCGTGAATTGATTTCTCTCGCTGCAAGACCATCTAATTCGCGTTGTGGCCATTCTTTAGAAAAAAAATTATGGCTTAAAATCACAATGCCGTAACGGGATTGAGCAAGTCCATTATCTATGGAGCGCCGCAAGCTGTCACCGAGAGTCAAAGTAAACTCGTCGTACCAAACGCTTAGACCTGCTTGCGTTAACATTTGGGCGAGAGGTCGGGCAACCGTCTCCTTATCTTCCCAAGCGTGACTGATGAAAATGTCCCACATTAAATAACTATCTGCGATAGCCCCCAAGGGGCTAGCATGCAATTCTAATGCAGCATCCCAAATTTGGCAGATTTCCTCGCCCCCTCTCTCTTTTCCCCAAAAGCGGAAAATGTCAGCATTCCGCGCCAGGTGGCCGACCACCTGGTCCCGAACCGGATTTCTTGAAGAACAGTTTGGGGATTTGGGGATGGGAGCTGGGAAAAGGTTTGGAATCAAGGGCTTGCAAAAGCCACTATCGGCGCAAATTCAAAGGAATTGAAGATGCGCTGCTTGTCGTCTACGCCTACAAAACAAACTAGAAAGAATCAAGCAGTCTTTCCTGCTAGCTGTACGGTCTCACCCTATTGCATATCACGTAATATTGATTTTATGGCCAATCCAAAGCATCAAGAGATGTTAATGAGCGGCATTCCTGATTGGAATCTCTGGCGTCAGTCCCAACTTAAATCTTACGACCCCGGAAGAGTAGGCGACCTGCATAGGTTCGCGGTGGATTTGAAAGGGGCTGATCTCAAGGGACTTAATCTTTCCGGTGCGGAACTCCATTTTGCGGATTTGCGTAACGCCAATTTGGAAGACACAATTTTGGCAGCCGTGGATTTTGGGAGGCGATGGAGTTCTGCGGACAGGGTGATGATTGAACTGCCTGGAGCCAATTTGGCAGATGCACGCTTGAATCGAGCCATCTTAGACAATACGACTTTTGAGGATACCATCCTTGACAGAACAGATTTTACGGATGCAATTTTTGCTCGCACACGATTCTTGGATGTCACTCTTGCTACAGCAAAAGGCTTGGATTTTGGTGATCATCATGAAGCTAGCTTGGTCGACTACTTTACCCTCCTAAGATCATTTCCATTGCCATTAGCATTTTTGCGCGGGTGTGGCCTTCCTGAGAACTTCATTCAATCCCTACCAGCGTTGCTGCAGAACTCAACAGAGTACGACTCATGCTTCATCAGCTACTCCAGTAAAGATCAGGGGTTTGCAAAGCGTCTGCACGCCGATTTGCAAACCAAAGGAGTGCGTTGTTGGTTTGCACCTGAAGATTTGAAAATTGGCCAGCGCTTGCGACGGTCAATCGATGAAGCGATCCGAGAGCATGATAAATTGATGGTTATTCTTTCAGAGGACTCTGTCAACAGCTCTTGGGTTGAAAAGGAAGTTGAAACTGCCTTTGAAAAAGAGCGCAAGCAAGACAGAACTGTGCTTTTGCCGATTCGCATTGATGATGCTGTAATCGAAACTAGCCAAGCATGGGCCGCAGACATCAGACGAACGCGGCACATCGGTGACTTCTGCCAATGGAAAGATCACGATGCTTACAAGAAAGCATTTGATCGACTAATGCGAAACCTGAAAGCAGAAGAAAAAGCTACTACGCAAAAATGAAAATCCGCCCTGCTGCGGGCGCCTGAGCCGCTTTTGAATAAGGATAAAAAAATAAAATCCCAAGAGGACTTGTTTCCGGATGTCCTCTGGGGATTGCCTAATTAAGTCAACGCGGCGCTTACTTTACCACAAAAAATACATCATAGGTCCAGCGTCCGGGCGCCCCGTTGGGTGTCTCGTCCCGTGGGTCGCGACGCTCCCCAGGATTGACTCGTGCCTTGAACCGGAATTGATTCCCAAACTCGTCTTGCCGCTTGGATGAAACATAGTTCAGTGCCAGCGAATAGACGCCGAACTCCGGCAAACGATGCAGTTCCTCCGGCTGGCAAACGCCGTCATGGTTCTCATCAATCCACAAGCGCAGCCGGGAATAGACCTCGTCGCGCTCGTCAATGATGCCATCGCCATTCCCGCCGTTCTCTTTCTTGTCGTATTGAGCCAGAGCGAGGAATCCGTTGGGATTGGCAGAGACAGGCTGTGAGGTAAAGTTACCGAACAGCTCTTTGCCGGTGTGAACCAAGCCATCCGAGCCTGGAAGGGCAAGGAAGGCGTTGTGAAAATGAGGATCGGTCCAGGCGATTGCAACGGGATGACCATCGCCCCGGATATCAAAGCTCACGCCCGCAAAAGCAGAGGTAAGGTGAAATCCCTCACGTTCCGTGTCAATGATGATGGGACTGCATGGCGTCTGGTTATCGCCTCCACCTCCGAACCGGAATTCACACTGGGGGTCGCCAGTGCCGCCTCCGTCGCCGCCACTGTTGGGATCGGGCCTGACGGTAGGATTTACGGTGCCTGCAACACCAGATGACGCACCGTTTGCACCTGGGTTGCCGGGGTTTCCAGGGCTAGCCGTGACGCCACCGCCGCCTTGAGATTGGCCGTCGGATGCCGTTTGGCCACAGGCTTCAGCTCCTTTTCCCGGCGCGCCCGCTGGTCCGGGAATGCCCACACCCCCGGCGAGTCCCCCGGCACCGCCTTGGCCTGGCCTGCCTGCCGAAACATCGGTTATGGGATCGCTGCCATTAAACGGGATCGACCAATTGATTGTGCCGCCATTGCCGCCGTTTCCGCCTTGACCGCCGTTTCCTCCATTACCTCCTGGTCCCGCGTCGCCACCTTTTCCGCCAGCTCCACCAATGCCCACAGTGCATCCGCACGCAGTTCCATTTCCGCCAGCGGCGCCAGCGCCGCCGGTGCCGCCGACTCCGCCATTGCCGCCGCTTCCGCCAGCTCCACCACTACCGCCGCGAGCAAAGAAAGTGTACTGATTAACGTCGTTATCTGCGATTGTGGCGTTGATCGTGCCAGCATTAAACCCTGCCGATGCGGTGCCTCCAGCTTGGCCGTTTAGCCCGGTTCCGCCTTTGCCTCCCTCGGTTCCGAAGAAACCGTTTGGACTTTGACCTGATCCGCAGGAGCCATTGGGGGCTTGCAGTCCTCCATTTGGATTTCCTACAGGACCTGTCGATCCGTTTGCGCCATCACGACCAGAGTTTCCGGGTCCTCCGTCATTGTTGCAACTGGTCGTGCATGGAATCGTTTGCTGGGTCAAAGGCAAAGATTCAAAACCACTCCAAGCAATGTTTTGCAGCTGGCTCTTAAGTTTGGACGCAGACCGTGGCACAGGGTGCGTCTCCCACTTCACTTGGTCGGGAGGACCGCTAACATCAATAGTGATTGAATGTCTGGCGGTCATTCCGGGAACCTGAATCATGGGAAATCCAGGCAGCATGATCTTCCTCCCCAGCGATACGTTAAGTTTTCGCCCATTGCGGTGTAGAACGTCCGCCAAGGTAGTTTCCAGCACTGCCACGGGCTTCATCGGGAAGAAGTGAACGTCAAAATTGCCTTTGATGACAGGATTCTTTCCCTCAAACACCACGTAATGCGCGAGAATCACGGTGTGTCCGGAGAGTTGGACATGCTCAGGCAGATATAGGGTATCCGCCACGTAAGCACCTTGCAACGGCGCTCGTTCGTAGCGCGACTCACGCATTTCAGGCATCGACTCGATAGCGTTTTTTACTTCTGGAGTCCAGCGATCCCGTAGAAGTTCGTCTGGGTCGAAGGGCACGCCCTTGTTGAGCAAGACTTGGCGACCGCTGTCGAAATTCTGGCGGCGAGCCTGAAAACGGCGTTCTTGTTCGGCTGGATCTGCGGCTTGTTTGATTTGGATTTTGGATTGAATCGGGTTAAGGGTTGCATTCTGGCCCTGGGCATAAGCGGATGCCAAGAACAGGGCAAAGGCGAGAACATTCCATCGCATTCGTACCTTCTTCTCAACAAGCTGAGAGGCTTCAAATGTAGCATAGAGATGCTCGTGTCACAACAGCAGATTGCAGGGTGTTGGCGTCCATCCACGAACGTCCAATTCCTTCTAAGGCAGCGGTGGAAACTGGAACCATAACTATTCTTAAAAAAAATTAATCATGAATAGAACTGCAAGGAGGTAAGAACACCGGGCTTCCCGGTAATGGGGTTTAAGAGCCTCGAAAAACATCAAGGGGATTTCTTAAAACGCCGTTAATCAAAAGTTCTAAAATCTTCCGCTAGGGCCGACTGATCAAGCTGGCCCTTGTCATTCACCAAGTTACACACAGGCCCATAGGTCACTTTAGAACTTGAACGTAAAGGTATAGGTCTTAATGGCTGATCCTTGTAAACGTAATGTCAACCTTTCGAACTGTACCGTCTTTCATGACGATTTCGTTTCGGGCACGAAAGGTGTCCGGTCCGGGGCGCTCCATCAGAAGAGTCCGGGGCTGACCCTCGCCAGTATTTTCGAATGTAATTGCCTCCCTAGAGAAGCACTTGAGGCGGAAGACGAGCGCCTTATCCTTCTCTGTTGGAGTCAGGTCGGCAGAAAAGTGACGCACGCTGAGATCTATTCCATCGGGCGTCTCCCGAACGGTAAAGAACTCGAGGAAGGTGGTCTTTTCGGGGCTGCCAGCTCGGATCATACCTGGGAGAACGCCTCCCATGGGTATCGACCAATATTCGTCGATATGAGATCCATTCTCTTCTGCGGTCCAATGCCCGGCGAACCAGGCGAAGTCTGTGATTGTGCCCTTGCTCCTGCACGGCTGCTGGTTTTGCGCAAATGAAATGTTGGCAATGGGCATTGCGATTACAAAGATCACAGCCACAGCATGAGATAAGTTCAGCATTTTTTCTCCCCATGAATTGATGGGCCAGGACAAGCCCACGAGAGCCAACAAACAGCGGCATTATATAGACCCTCCTAACAACCCATGGAATAAAAACACAGAGAAACTGGCGTTGCGCCAGCGGTCAAGCGGCAGTTCCAGGGAAAAATGGCTGGGCGTTCTAAAGAGCTGGGCAAAATCAAAAGTTCAAAAGTTCTAAAATCGTCCGCTAGGGCCGACCATGTTTTCAATTGCTTCCAACGATTTCTGCCTCTTCGTCTACAGTGGTGTAGACGAATTTGAGGATGCTTAAGAATTGCCCGGAAGTGAAAACGCATAACAAGTTCATCTTGCAGCGTCCCGTTAACGGGTGCCAAAAGCAGCACGCTCTATCACCCCTCTGCTGACCCGAGGCTGTTATGAAGCCTCTGATCTTAAGCCGCTCGAACAATTCGCACTCCGAATGGTGCGGGACGGGCATGGCATCATCAGTTGGTACCAAGTTGCAAGAATTCTTCCTGTCACAGAATTTCCGAATGAGGATGGCAATGCTGGCAGAATTTTGAAGCAACTTGCAGCAGAAGGTCTAATTACACCCACAAACCCCCAAGAAGCTAGCAGCAAACACAAATATGTCATAACTGCAGACGGAAAAAGTTTGCTGACTGAACTTGGAATTTAACTTTCCTAGCAGTCTCCATACTGTGCCCTGGTTCCGCTGAGATTCTTTTGGCCTCGGGCATGGCGGTGAGGTCGGCCGTAACAAGCAGAGTGCCTGCAATCGCAGAATCTGTGTGGGCAAGTCCGGAATGAAATATTGCCGAAGCTCGCGAGCCGAGTCCAAGCCAGAATCTGCATCGAAGCATTTCCAGTCCTGGACTTGCTCCCACGGTACTAGAGTGATAGGAAATAAGACCTGGCGCCTTTCACGGTGTTCGCGTTGTAGCGCCTTCTTTACCTCTATCTGCACCCAATGGCTAGACATGCTGTGTTCAGAAAGGATAAGCAGAAGACGTTCAAATGTTCTGATTGCCTCGTCGATCTGTTCGTGGAGTTTCTTCCCAGCCCGCACATCGTGGGGGGCGAACCAGCAGCGTATGCCGCGCGCTTGCAAATCGGCGTAGAGACGATCTGCAAATTGTTGATCACGGCTGGAATAACTGATCAAGCATGAATAATATTGGAGGCCTTTAGTAACGCTCCCGAGATATAGGAGTAGGTTGTCGGGAACGCCAATACCTCGAAGAAACAGTTCGGGCACCGAACCCTGCAGAAGGATATCGAATCCGACAATCGACGCCGCCGCATGTCTTACCTCCTCGATTCCCTCCAGTTCAGAAAGATCCACCTCTATGAAAACAGTTTGGCCCATGATAGCTGAGGTGACGTCTACACGAGAAAGGGTAGTGCGTCTGAACAGGGTGCCTGTTAAATCCGATTCGCACAGTCTTGCTCCTGCGAGAACGGCGTCTGTAAAGTCGGCTTGTGAGAGCAACGTCTTGCGCAGATCAGCTCGAGAGAGACTGGCTCCCGACAGACGCGCTTTTTGTATGTCACTGCCAGAAAGATCACAGTCGTCAAGTTGGGCATGCCAGAGATCGCTACTTTTGAGGTTGCTCCACTTAGGTCGGATTCGCGAAAATCGGCGTCTCGTAAGTCTGCCTGCTCAAAATTGCAGTGCCGAAGATCTAGACGACGAAGATCTGCACCGCGTAGATCAGGAGTGACTTCGTTCGTTTGTCGCCATTGATTCCAGTGATCGACCCCCGATTGCAAGACCTTTAGATGTTCTGATTTCATCTTGGTTCCTATATTCCTTCGCCAGCCGCTCTTACTGCTGGATAAATGCAATTGCTTTCGATTTCGGGAACTGATTGTACTTCCCGCGACTGCGCTGATTGTAGATGATTTTGTTGCTATCAAAGCCTCAGAGAATCCTGTAGTTCCAAGGGTTTCCAACTGCACAGGCAATCATGAGGCTGATCGATCCAGATGAAGCACAAAGACATTCCACCCTTGGCAACGTGCTTGGCGCAAGCCTTTTGGGTCGGTCTCCTCTGGCGTTTCGCTTCATCTCAATATCTATGGTGGCATAGCGGTTTGTTGCGGTGACACTGGCGTGCCCAGGCCACTGGCTGATTGTGAGGATGTCGACATAGGTTCGCAGCAAATGTAATGCGGTGCTATGGCGCCTACTGTGCGGGTGCGGGCGCTTGCTTGCCATGCGGGGCTTGCCTCTTGGACGTGCACAGTGTTTCCTGAGGATTTACCGAACGCCAAAGCGGGTGAGGCTGCAGAAATCAAAAGGAGCTGCTTGAAGGGAAGCGGCAAAATCTTCACTCAGAATACGAGGCACACCACATCTGCAACTTGCACTGGCTACTATCAGATTAGAGCTTTCTAAATAATCTTGGTGAGGGGCATTTCATGCAGTCACAGGCGCGGTTGTGAATTACATATAGGAGAGATTAGAGACGGGAGCTGTTGCGAGAGAAGGCAATCTAAGAAAAACAATTATGGCCTTCCTTTTGACCCGGTGCGAACGAGCAGGGTACGATTTGAAAGCCGAGAGTCTGTTTCTATTGAGATGAAGAGAATCGTCTTTTATTCCTGGCAATCAGATCTTTCGAATGCGTGTAATCGCGGATTCATTCAAGATGCTCTCGAAAACGCTGTGGGTGCCATCGCGGCCGACGAATCCGTTACGGTCGAGCCGGTCATCGATCGGGACACTCAGGGGGTGTCGGGATCACCCGATATCGCCTCGACGATTTTTGCAAAGATCACCGCATCAGATGTTTTTGTTGCGGACATATCGATAACAGGCAGGGCGGACGGCTATCGTCCCACGCCAAATCCTAACGTCCTCATCGAGCTTGGTTATGCCTTCAGAGCCCTCGGCCATGAACGCGTGATTCTCGTCTTCAATCGAGCGTTCGGAAAAATAGAAGAACTCCCTTTCGACCTTCGCACGCGACGTGTCGTGCCATACGACATGCCCGCCGAGGCAGGAGAACGGGCGCCGGAGCGCCGCAAGCTCGAAAAGATTCTCGAGGCCGCCATCCGAAGCGCCGTCGAGCAAGTTCCCGAGCCAAATGAGACGACACCAACGCTCCCGGCAGTGACTGCCATCGAAAATGGAACGCCGAATCGTATCATCATATTGCGCAGGAGTCTTGCGGACGTGTTCCAGCGACTTCAAGAGCTTCAGCCACGACGACATAGAGACGGCGGTACGGCTGATGATCTCATCGCCGCGATTAATCGGACTCAGGAACCCGTTGCTGACTTCTCGAAAATCGCGGAATCAATTGCGCTTATGAACGATACCGAAGCCGCTTCCGAAATCTATCGCTGGTTCGGAAAGATCTTCGAGGAATACGCCCTGCCTGAGAATTTCAGCGGCCATTATTTTGAAGGTGATTTTGATTATTTTCGATTCGTCGGGCATGAATTGTTCGTGACGCTCATTGCCTTCCTGCTCCGTGAACAACGATGGGAACTCCTGCGCCACGTTTTGGGCGAACCGATCACAATGCGCTATGTTCGGCGTGAACACGGCCCCGGCAATGGGTCCTGGGACTATGCCTCGCAACATCTTGCGTTACTCCTCCAGGAAAGCAATAAGCGCCAGAGGATGTCGCTCCATGCGGATATGCTCCATGAGCGGCATACCAAAGGCGGACTTGCGGAAATAATGCCGTTCGAGGATTTTGTCGCCGCGGATTACTTCCTGTATCTGCTTGGACAGCTCAGCTCCAACGACGACTCCCGCCCCTTCCTAGCCTGGCGTCCCTGGAGCACGCTGTATCTCGGCAGGGCACCGGCGTTTCTCGTGAGCGCCGAACGGAAGCGTATCGCGGATGAACTCGTGAAGACATTCGGGGTTCCGGATATCGAGACCATGAGAAAGCGGTTAATAGAATGCGTTCCTATCCTTGAAAAGCTTTTTAATAGTGGAATCTGGATGCAACCGATTACGACGCAGAATATTCATAGAATTGGGACCCGCTAGGCACTTTCGCCCTTCATCGCAATGATAGAGATTTTTTTTGGTGAATTACCATCCCGGCCATCGACAAATGTTCCAGGTTGAAGATCGAGGTAATACAACTCGCGATTCTTCAGGGCTGGCGGTAGAAACCGCTTCTGATACCATGCAGGAACATAGTAGTTAATAGTTATGTCGAGAGTCATTGGGCATTGAGGAACAATATTCCGAAATCGCGGATGTTTGAAAGCTGAATCGATTAAGAAAGAAAGCAGGAAGCTCGCAGGCAGACTGTTCAATTACGAGCAGTTTCATTCCTTTGGATTGAGCGTGTCACCAATTCGCTTCTAAGTGCAGTGAGTTCTTCTGTGGCAAGAAGCTGACGCAGACTAGCGATGAGTATCTTCACGCTGCGCTCATTTGATAGGGCGTCACCACTGTCGTCCACGAGCGGAATACCCTGCGCGATTGCCTTGATCGTGGATTCAAATGTATCCAACCTTCCTTCGATCTCGTCCGTCAGCCATAGCGCCCATTTTTGTCGGGTGACAAAAAATCCGGTTAAATCCAATGTTCCTTGTTGATATGAGCCTGCTTGGTTCATCCGCTCCAAAGCCTTGGCTGTTGCCTCCAAATATTCCTCACAAAAGATGATATGCTTATCGAAAGCGGTGGCGGCCATATGAGAGGTGACACCCACCGAGAAAATATTCTGCTTATTGTTTAAGAGGACAGCCCGCTCATGTGATAACTCTGCCAGTTCCTTACTATATCGGGCTTTAAGCCCTTCAAGCCATCTATCACCAAGATGTTTGGATAGTCCAAAGACAATGGCCGATGCGCCAACTCCACCCAGTATTCCACTGACAATCATTTGCAGGATAGACCACCAAGTCATAGGCGTTCCGTTTTATCGAGCATCAGCAACGCTTTCTCTAAATCTCGTCACCCAAGTCTCAAACCAAACATCTTCTGCCGCGTACACCTTTCCATGACCTGCATTTTGATATTCAGCGATGATGCGGTCTGTGTCCCCGCCGCTTGCGATGACAATTTCGGCGTTCTTCTTAGGACTGTTAAGCAATAACGAGCGGGCGCGTTCGTCGATGGCAAGAAGACTGTAGCCACAGATCACAATACGGTTGGAGGATTGTAGAGCCGTGTACGCCTGTCTCCAGAGATCATTCCAAAACTGAGCATATTCCACGCCCGTATTTGCTGAAAAATAAAAGTCTTTTGATCGTGCGGGAAAGATCATAACCGGCAATGCCGCTCCGCCTCTGCCGAACTTAGAATCGCTCATGTCTGTATAGCCCAGGAACGAAAGCTCGTTTTTAGGAATCACAGGTCGAGAACCCAACGTATTGCCAGGGGTGAATACAACGGGGCCAGAAGTGATGCCTCCAAAGAGCAGTGCCAGCCAGTTAGTACTTCCATGTAATTTAAGTAATTTCGTAGCTGACCCTATCGGCAGACTCTCAATCGGAAATCCATAGCCATCACCGATTTCAAACTTCTCGGCTAGCTTGAGCTCTCGGTCCAGAGAAACATCATAATTAAAGGTGATGATGAAATCCCCGCGAGAAACGATAGTTCTTGCGAAGTTACGATAAGTTGATGACTGCAAAGCAGGTCCATGTTGAATCTCGGCAAACCAAGCGCGCACCGCGGTTTGAAAGACACCATATTCATTCGCCACAATGGTACGTTTGCTACGTTGTTCTACCGTTCCATGTTCATAGTCCTCGATTAATTTCTGAATCGCAGAAATCAGGTCTTCGATATTTCCGATCGGCCCAAATGACTCCTCGATAAAACTGGCCGTTGCCGGATACCGCGCGGCATAGGAGTCCGGATCATGTTTTGGGCTTTTCATCCATGCCAGCAACTCTGCCGCCATTGTATTGGCCAACGGATATCCAGCGTTGTGCGATGCACCTGCTCCCAAGACGTATGTTGTCATTACTAAGTTCCTCGTTTCGCCTCATTTCTTAGAACTGAGACTTTCAATATGGGAAGTGAGGCGCGAAGCCGTACTCATGATTTCATCAAGTCCGACCAGCTCTTCGGGACTGGATTTCAACACCGGTCACCCTCAGACGGTAAGTCAGCATGTCCAAACTCACCCCAAAACGTTCTGCAGATTCTTTTGTCGCCCCGCCGTTCCGCAAAATCGAGAGGAGAGACGGTCGAGGAAGCAATAGGCAGCCCGAGAGCCAATTGGCTTCTTCTTCCTGTGATTGATCGTGCGTTCGTAACAAGAGATGACCTTCTTCGCTCACATCTACTCTCGATGGATTATGGCCAAGCAATATATGCGCCAGTTCGTGCATAAGATTGCTTACCTGCCGCGCCTTTGAGTGAGCGGAATTAACGATAATGAGATCGATGCCGGGCAAGCGGAGCGTGACCGCTGACCAACTGTCGGGATCATCCTGGAGCAAAGTTTTTAAACAATCACTTGGCACATCGGGAATTTCCGACGGCGTCCAAATTCTTACACCAATCGTTTCGGCCAATTTGACAGGAGGTAGCGGGTCAATTGGCCTGAGCCCAAACTCAGTTCGCTTCTCCAACGCAACTCGCTCGCACCATGATTTAAAACCTCTCTTGAACACACTTAAAGCGTCTCCTCCGCCTCGGCCACCATCAGAGCTCGTTGTGCTGCCAGGATCATCTTTGCCAATGCTTCAGCTGTAGAGGGCTGAAGTGTCTGGTCTTTACGAAAGTGAACAGCGACTGCTGGCCGTTTTGAAACGACGTCTTTGATTCCCAATATTTCCGCTGGATCGACCTTCAGCCACCTGCAGATTTTTCCGAAAGTTTCCAGGTCGGGCATATAGCCGCGTTCCACCCTAGACAAGGTGGCGGCACTCACGCCTATTTCAGCAGCAACCTCCCGAATGCCTCTCGTGCCACGGGCCTGCTCCAGTTTCCGACCAAAAATCTCAATATTTTTCTTGACCGTTTCTTTCATAAGACAAATGCTTGACAAAAGAAACAAGGATCCATAGAGTGTTTCATATGTTAGACAGTAATGACCTTCTTGGGGGCTGTCAAGCTAAAGGTCGCGCCGAGAAGAAGACAACCGAATCAGGAGGAAAAAATGAGCAACTTGCAAGAGGAGCACAATCAGCACACGAAGACAGAGGTTTTTCACATCGTCGTCAACACGCGACCGAAGGATGTCACTCAAGAGGTTCTGACATTTGATGAGATCGCAAAGCTTGCGTTTCCGACGCCGGATGGGATTACCAACCCGATCTTTACAGTCTCGTTCAAAAACTCAGATCAAAAACCGTCATCCGGCACATTGGTGTTGGGCGAATCGGTAAAGATCAAGAATGGAACGATCTTCAATGTCACAAGAACTGGTCAATCGTAGTCCCGATCTAAAGCGTCTCAGAGATGAAGGTTTTGCCATTGAGGTAGCCCAAGCCGCCTATCTCGTGGTCAGAGATGTTCCTTATGTGAATTCCAGCCGCGAAGTAAAGCTCGGCATTCTCGTCTCTGAGTTGAGCTTGGCAAATGATGTGACGACCAAGCCAACGACGCACGTCATTTTCTTTTCAGGCGAACATCCATGCCACAAGGATGGCACCAAAATCGCTCAGATAGTGCACCAGAGTGCCACCCAGAATCTTGGCGGGATTGAGGTGCATCACTCCTTCTCGAATAAGCCATGGCCAGACGGATATATCGATTATTACGACAAGATCGACACCTATGTCAGAGTCATCTCAAGCCCTGCACAATCCATTAATCCTAATGTTACCGCAAAGACGTTTCGTGTAATAGAGACTTCGGAGGAAGAGTCAGTTTTCAAATATCTGGATAGTGCCTCCAGCCGAGCTAAAATCGATCAAGTTACGGAGAAGCTTAAAATTCGAAGGCTTGCAATCATCGGTCTCGGCGGTACTGGGTCTTACGTGCTTGATTTTGTCGCGAAGACACCTGTGAAGGAAATTCACCTTTTCGATGGAGACAAGTATCTCCAACACAACGCGTTCAGGTCTCCAGGAGCACCATCGGGTGAAGAGTTGGAACAGCAGTTATCGAAGGTTAAATATTTCAAGAATATATATTCAAAAATGCGGCGCAACATCTTTGCGCATCCCGACCATGTTGACGCTTCGAATGTGGACCAACTCAAAGAGATGGATTTTGTATTTATCTGTGTCGATAGAGGCTCTGCCAAGAAACTGATTATCGAGAAACTGGAATTGTGGGGTATATCGTTCATTGATGTTGGCATGGGCATTGAAAACGTCGGGACAGGTCTAACCGGAATCTTAAGAACCACTACCAGCACACCTCAATACCGGAGGCATGTGCAAAAGAGAGTCTATTTTGCCGACGATGATCCCGAGGGAGTTTATAACCAGAATATCCAAATTGCGGAACTCAATGCATTCAATGCCGCCCAAGCAGTTATTAAATGGAAGAAACTGCTCGGCTTTTATCACGATCTTGAAAATGAGCACAACAGTACATATTCGATCGATTGTAATTTGTTGACCAGCGAGGAAGTCATAGAAACACCTGACTTGATATCTGATGAAACAAAACTTAAGGCATAAAGAGCTAGCATTCGAATTCGTGGAAAATGTCCCAGAGAATTTGAATGAAGGTGTTTTGTATATCTCGACCAAATACGCAAGTGCCATTCATAAATGCTGCTGCGGTTGCGGCAATGAAGTAGTTACATCTTTGAGTCCTGTGGGATGGTCTCTCATTTTTGATGGCGATACAGTCTCTCTTGAGCCATCAATCGGGAATTGGAATTTTGCGTGTCGATCACACTACTGGATTTCTCGGAACAAAGTTCGACCTGCGGCTGCCTGGCCTGAAAGTAGAATTGAAGCGGGCAGAGCGAGGGAACAAACGGCGCTGAAGAGATATTTCAAACAGAAGACTGATGAAGAATCCGCAAATTAGCTCAGATGATAAGAACGCGGAGCAGATCGTCACGGGTATTGCAGCGGGGCAACTATTAGATTGGAATAAGAGAATTAAAGAAGTTAGTAGAGGACGTGGCTTCTGAAATGTTTATACGCGATTGAATTTTTGGTGCATCGAAGTTTCAGTAAATTTGCAGAGGAGGGCAGTTAAATGGGCAGCATTGGTATTGCAGCTTTCGGGGGCGCAAAGGGTGTCCCAATACTTGGTGTCATAGTTTTCTTTGTTGTTGTCATCGGCATCGCCGGAGTTGTGGGCTATCGGCTGGGCGAGCAAGCAGAAAGGCGCCCATTACGTCTTTCATAAATTCGCAATTGAAAGGTCGATTCCGTGAATTTCACAACGTCCCATACCCGGAATTCGAGATCAGAGGGGCGTTCGTGCGTGCTATCCGCTTCGGGCTTCTTTGCTTATTGATTTCTGAGGCTGTCGCAGCCTCAATTTCGCCTACACCGCCTGAGGGCGGCAGACCAGAAATTAGGTGCAAATTATTGAAAATATTGGTCGGGGAGAGAGGATTTGAACCTCCGACCCCCTGGTCCCGAACCAGGTGCTCTACCAGGCTGAGCCACTCCCCGAACTGGTGTCAGTATAGCAGACTGGCCACTGATCGCTCCTCAACGTTTTAGCTTCCGATGGGCTTCCAAATTGGGGCTCTTGACGTTAATTTGGGCGTTTGCCTTATTTCGGCGGTTCGTTATTTCGGCGTTCCGGCCTTTGATTCCCGTCCCTTGGCTTCTGGCGTTTCCCCTGGTTTTGAAGACGGTGACAGGGCATTTGCGCTTTCGGGGCGACGTTTGGGCTTGGGAAAGTCGGTATTTTCGTTGAAGCAGAAGTCGACGAGTTCGGAGGTATAGCGCTGGACGACGGCGTCCGGGACATCGCTCCGCTGAAACTCATGGAAGCGGAAGTCGATGGCGCCGTCGGGATGCACGGTGGCCAGGAGGTATCCGTAGGTCTTTTGCAGGGCTTCCTGAGTGGGCGGGGCATCTTGCGCGGACTGTGTGTCTTGATTAGCAGCTTCAGAGGTGTGAGCAGGGTCTTGGATGGCTTTTCCGCCCGGAGCGTGATTGGAAGGGGCGTTGCCCTTGGCGGCGGGGAGACGGCCTTCGGCGCGGAGGGCGTCTTCGGGCAGGGCGTAGCGGACGGCCCCGCCGGTTCCGATGATCCATCCTGGCAGCACACCGCCGTGGGCGCGCCAGTAGGCGGTGTTGTAGATATCGGTCATATAAAAATGGGAGTGGCTGGCGAGGACATAGACGCGCTTGCCGGTTTTTTCGCGAAAGTTCAGCAGGTCGAGGTAGACGCGGCCTCCGCCCTGAATGCCTTCTTCAGACTCATTCATGCTATGTCCCGCTGAAAGGCTATACGGAAGGGCGGCGTGCATCCCCACGACCAGCGACCGCACCTGCGGATTTTCGGCGGCGCGCTTGAGCACGCCCTCGATCCAGTTGATCTGGCCGGCATCGAACTGGTCGCGGCTGGCGTTGTCGAGATAGATAAAGTCCACACCACCCTGAATCCAGTGGTAATACGGCCGGACGCGGTAGTCCTTTGGGTCGTCGGCAAGGCGCTGCTGCCGCAGCACGGGCGCATTGAGCCAGTCGGCAAAAGCGGCCACAAACCCGGCACGGGACATGGGAGCAATGGTCTCGTGATTGCCAATGCCCACGTAGACCGGCATGTTACCGAAGGGCGCAAGCTGGCTTTGGACAAAGTCGTCCCAGGCGATTTTCTGGTACCGGTCGAGCGGCAGCGTCTGGCCTCGCCATTCGGGCGAGTGCTGGAGATCTTCATCCACCTTATAAATGGCGCGAAGATCGCCAAGATGAAGATAGAAGGCGGCCTGGTTGCGCTGGGCGTCCGCGGCGATCGAGGGCATGACCACATCGCCGCAGTTGCGGGAGTCGCCAGAGACCGCGAAATTCCAGGTTGCCGAGGAAGCCGTGTCCGGCTGGGCGAATGCCTGGAGGCTATTGAGCCAGAGAATTCCTCCGACAAGGAAAGACCACGCAGAAAACCTCACAATGCCTCGATGCATGGGCAGAATATAGCATTCGTTGTTAGGGAAAATTCAATAAAACCAAAATCTTTACCGCAGAGGTCACAGAGGAGGAAAACCGAGGTCACAGAGAAAACCGTTAGAGGTCATTTCACGCTCGTTGTTAGGGAATATTCAATAAAACCAAAATCTTTACCACGGAGGTCGCAGAGGAGGAAAACCGAGGTCACAGAGAAGATCGGTTTCAGTTAGAGAGTCATTTTCTTGTTCAATTTGATGGTCACGGGGTTAAACAAGAAAGGAAGAGGAAAAGGAAAGTGGACGGTAAACGACGACTTGATTTACGGATCGGATGGAGCAGGGCTGGGAGGGCCATCATCGTTCCAGCGAGAGTAGCCGTCGTATTTTCCGGTCAGTGGAGTTGTGTGTCTCCTAGTGAGGCGTCCCGCCGATAACGTTAGACGTCGGATTACTCAGATATTGTGGGATATCACCGCATTCCGAAAAAGAACGGTACTATCGAAACGGTACTAACGAAATGACCGAGACAGCCTGCTAGTAAATGTAAGGCGCGTAACTGTAGGGCTTATTGGGTGCGAGGGGAGAAAATGTTTGGGGCGTACGTGTTTGGGGCGTAGGTATCGGACGTGTATGCACCGGGCGTGGAGGCGTTAGGGCGCGACTTGCCGTCCAATTGGTTTCTTCTCCCTGGCTGGCCATAGTTTTGCGAAATCGGCCGAGTCGCTACCTGCTCGGCGGTGCGGTACTCCAGATCGCGGGACATCATCACATACTTACCCTTGAAGCGCACGTTCGCCACGGCGCGGGTAAAGGTATGGAGCCACATGCCATCCACAGAAGCAAAGCTCATTACGATGTGCAGGTCGTGAACCCACCATGACGGACTCTTGACGGGCTCGCCTTCAATCATGTGCGTCTTGTAGTCCTCGGCGTCGATCCAGACTTTGCCTCGTATCAAGTCTTTATCATCGCGACGGGGCGTGATGGCCAGCACGTAGCAGAGGCGGCCGTCCTGAACTTCCTGGCCCACATACTGGAAATCGTAGTATTCGGGAGACACCTCTTTGAGCGGCTCCTTGCTGGGGCTTTCCTGCTTCGCCAGAATATCTCTCAGGATCTTTTCGCCGAGGCCGCCGCTGCTGCTCTCGACGCTGTACCACTTCTGCCCGGGCGGCAGGTAGGTAATATCGGCCACGATACGGGCCTTGGGTTGAAGTTGAACATCGAGCAACTGATAGTCCCTTTTTACCGTGTAGGGACGTATGTGCGCTCTATTTTCCTGGCGGGCGTTGACCATGCCGTCGACGATGGTCTTGAGGTCGGGAACGGGACCCATCCCCTGGGCGACAACTAGTTTCGCTAGCAGGAGAAGCCATAATCCACGCATTGTGGACCGATATGCCACTTGATCTGCCCCTCAACCGTGCTCGTACGTGATTGGAAGCCTTTTCAGGCAGAAAGGAGGCCGAAGCTTCTTTCAAAAGATGCTGCAGAGGCAAGCAACCAATTTCCCGGCTCTCACGCTCGAAGCGCCCGCGCCAATCACCGCCCGGATATCCACTCACTACTTATTCATTGAGCAACCGATTGGATTTGAGAAAGGGAAACGGCGAGGTATACGGAGTCGTAGAGAACCCGTCCCTTTTTGACCCACTGATTCACTGGCTTTGCCATGCAACTATTAGAGAATATTTATCAATTATTAGTATTGACTTTCCATTTGCGAGTGCTACGATGCACGGCGCTTGATGGAAGCTAAGAAGCTTTGCCAAGCTGTTTCCTCTGACCTGGGCCAGCACCTCTTCAACGATCAGCGTAAATGTGGCCACTGCGATTGAAATCAGGGTGCAGGCTGGTTTCCAAAACAAAAGAATCTTTCCTCGCTTGCACGCACAACGCGTGCCTCCTCTTTAATCCGCTCCTCTTGAAGCGGTACTGACAGTACGTCGCAGGGAGCCCTCGGAAACGTTACACCATGAGGGCCATGGCGGCGGGTATCGGGCTCAATATCGATCCACCAATACAAAATCAGGAGGCAATCCATGAAAGGGAAGCTCGTATCCGTTGCAGCTTTGGTTTTTGCAGTTGCTTTGTTCACCAATATGGCGTCGGCCCAGTCCGACCCGGGAGTGCGCAGCACCACCGGAATCAATGCGGGGCAGGCGCTGGCCTCGGTGACGGCAGATGCCAATCTATCGACGTTCTTCACCAACGGACTAGCTCAGTTCGCTGAACACCAGGTTGTAACCGGTGGTGACAATAACGGCCTGGGGCCACGGTTTAACCTCGACGGCTGCGGCGGATGCCACTCGCAGCCAAATATAGGAGGTTCAAGCCCTTCGTCCAACATCTTTCCCAAAGTGGGGCCGAACCCACAGAGCCAGGCGATCACCACCGGCTTGGTTAGCGGCTCAACCAACACAATGCCTTCGTTTGTTACGGCTAACGGTCCTGTCCGCGAAGCCCGCTTTCCGTTCTTCTTCAACGCGAATGGCACGCCCAACACCGCCGCTCCGAATGGGGGCGTCGAGACCTTATTTACCGTTTCAGGACGCGCCGATGCGGGCTCCTGCAACATTTCTCAACCTGCCTTTGCAACAGCTTTGGCAAATAACAACATCATCTTCCGAATCCCAACTCCGGTCTTCGGCGCGGGCCTGATCGAGAATATCGACGATTCGACCCTACTCGCTAATCAAGGCGCGCAGGCCAACAATGGCTTTGGAATCGGCGGCACGTTTAACCACAACGGCAATGACGGGACGATCGCCCGCTTCGGCTGGAAAGCCCAAAACAAGTCGCTGCTGCTGTTCGCTGGCGAGGCCTACAACGTGGAGATGGGCGTTACCAACGAGCTATTCCAGCAGGAGCGTCCGCTCCCAGGAGAAGACACAACAACGGGGTTGCCGAGCAATTGCCAACTCAACCCTACGCCCGAGGACGTCACCCACGCCAACGGCACAGATGCATCCAGTGTTTCGAGCGACATTGAACTGTTTACAATTTTCATGCGGAGCTTGGCACCTCCGACGCCTTCGACAACCTCTCCGGGAGGAGCAAGTTCCATTGCCAATGGCCGCAGCCTTTTTAACGCAATCGGCTGCGCAACCTGCCACACGCCATCGCTCAAGACCGGACCTTCTAATTTCACCAGCGGCCTGAGTAACGCCACCGCCAACTTGTTCTCCGACCTTGAAATCCATCACATGGGCACAGTGCTGGCAGACAACGTTTCTCAAGGCGGCGCGGGTGGAGACCAGTTCCGCACGGCTCCGTTGTGGGGCTTGGGACAGCGCATTTTCTTCCTGCACGACGGAAGGTGCAGCGACCTCCTCTGCGCGATTGAGGCCCACGAAAGCAACGGTGGAGAAGCCACGACCGCGGAGGGCAACTTTGACGGTAATCTTTCGGCCAGCCAGCAACAAGACGTTTTGAATTTCCTGCGTTCGCTGTGATGACTATGTTTCTTGTTTACAGATGACCAATTACCGATAACCCACTCAGACATCGGGGCCACGAGAAAGCATTGCGACTCGTGGCCCCGATGTCTGATCCACAGGGGAAGCATCGCCTGACACGTCGCTCCTGACACATCGCCCTTGGCACGCCAACCAGGACAAGCCAATCCCACAGCGTAAAACGCAACCTTGCCCGCTACAAAATGCCCGCCTCGTCCTACCGGATTCTCCGGCGGGTGCTAGAATTTCTGGGTCTTTCCGGTCAAAGCCATAATCCTATTAAAGAGTCTTTAACCAACCTATCTTCCTTCTGAGAGGGCACGAGATGAACATCGCGAAAGATGTGACAGAGCTGATTGGGCGCACGCCCCTGGTGCAATTAAACAAAGTTACCGAAGGCTGCAAGGGTACTGTCGTGGCCAAATTGGAGGGCCGCAATCCATGTAACAGCGTTAAAGACCGCATTGGCGTGAGCATGATTCAGGAGGCGGAGAAGGCGGGAAAGATTACGCCCGGCAAGACAATCCTGATCGAGCCGACCAGCGGCAACACCGGAATCGGATTGGCGTTTGCCGCAGCCGCCAAGGGCTACCGGCTGATCCTGGTAATGCCGGAGACGATGAGCCTTGAACGGCGCATTGTGCTGTTGGCCTTTGGCGCAGAACTGGTTCTGACACCGGGACCCAAAGGCATCAAGGGCGCGATCGCGAAAGCCAAAGAGATCCTGGAACAGACTCCCAACGGCTTTATGCCGCAGCAGTTCGACAATCCCGCCAACCCGAAGATTCACCGCGAGACCACCGGGCCGGAAATCTGGAACGACACCGAGGGCAAGGTTGACATCTTGATTTCGGGCGTGGGCACGGGCGGCACACTCACGGGCGTGGCTGACTACATCAAGCCAAAGAAATCATCGTTCAAAGTGGTGGCGGTTGAGCCTGCGGACAGCCCGGTACTCTCCGGCGGCAAGCCTGGCCCGAACAAGATTCAAGGGCTGGGAGCGGGGTTTGTGCCGTCGATCCTCAACACGGGCCATATTGATTCGGTAGAGACTGCCACGGTCGATGAATCTCTGGCGATGGCTCGCCGCTGTGCGAAAGAGGAAGGACTACTGCTCGGCATTTCCGGAGGAGCGGCGGTCGCGGCGGCGGTGCGGGTGGCACAGCGCGAGGAAAACGCCGGCAAGCTGATTGTCGTGATCATCCCCGATTTTGGCGAGCGCTACCTCAGCACCATGTTGTTTGAAGACCTGCGCAATCAGGCTACGAAGATCGAGACGGCGGACGTCGTCCTCGTCTAAGAAGGCCTGGTCTAAGAAGGCGGCAAGACCGAATGCGTATCTGTGTTTTCTGCGGTTCTTCGCCAGGCGCCCGGCCCGTTTACACAACGGCTGCCCGGCGCCTGGGCGAACTCCTGGCCCAGCGAGGAATCGGGCTTGTCTATGGTGGCGCTCATGTGGGTTTGATGGGCACGCTGGCAGATGCGGTCTTGGCGGGCGGTGGAGAAGCCGTTGGAGTGATTCCCGAATCGCTGGTGAAACGGGAGATTGCTCATCGCGGATTGACGCAGCTTCACGTAGTAGAAACCATGCATCAGCGCAAGGCCATGATGGCCGATCTCTCCGACGCGGTGATCGCTTTGCCCGGCGGCTTTGGAACGCTGGAAGAATTTTGCGAGATCGTTACCTGGTCAAAGCTGGGATTTCAGCGCAAGCCGTGCGGCTTGCTGAATATTGACAACTACTGGAATGGCCTGTTGACCATGTTCGACCGGGCCGTTCAAGACGAATTTATCCATCCGAACGATCGCCGAATGATATTGGAAGCCGAGACGCCGGAAGAGATGCTCAACAAGCTTGCGGCTTGTCTTGTGTCTTTGGCTAGTGGTACCAGGCAAGTAGCAAGCACCAACCGCCGAACCACAGTTTGAACCGCACACGCCGCTGACGAATGCAAATGATCTCGATTCTTGGTTTTCTTGCCGGTACGCTGACTACGATTTCCTTTTTGCCGCAGGTCCACAAGACCTGGCGCACAGGCCGCAGTGACGATCTTTCCTGGGGCATGCTGCTCATTTTTTCGCTCGGCGTTCTTTTATGGCTGATCTACGGCCTGGTGCTCCATGAGGCACCTATCATCGCGGCCAATGCGGCGACCCTGGTTCTTCTCATTGCCATTGTGGTGATGAAGGCGAAACAGCGAAGCCTGTAGGGTTCGGCAAGCGGGGCTTAACCCACCCTTTGCTCCGAGCGCAAAAGACCAAGAGCGCTCTCTCCACAAAGGATGGGGCACCCCTCACAGGGCAATCGCATGAAAACTTTTGGATAGCCTCTTTATGTTTGGGGAAGATTAGAGGCAAGCCTCGGTGGAAACGCCGAGTGAGATGCCTTGGAGCACAAATGAGAACAGAAGTTCTCACATGTGCTCCAAGGCATGAAATTTATTGGGCGTGCTTGACGGGGCCATAAATGGCCCCTCTTCCACAGTTGCGCCAGCTTCATCGCCAGCCTGAGTATCGGGGACTGAAGGAGCACGCGAGCCGTGAGACAAATCTCGAGACGCACCAAACGGTCAACATTTCTTTCATGCGATTGCCCTGGCATCCCTCATCTTTGTGGGTTCTCCATCGACGTTGTTGCTACACTAATATGTGAGAGCCTCTGAGATTCTTCTTCTCTTTTCGGCCACCGTGCTAGCTGGGGCGATCAACTCGGTCGCGGGCGGCGGCAGCTTCATCTCGTTTCCCTGCCTGCTCTTTACCGGCATGCCTCCGATCAGCGCGAACGCCACCAACACCATGGCGATATGGCCGGGCGTGATCGCGGCGACGGGAGCTTATCGCAAGGCGCTTACCTGGAAGATTCTCAAACCTCTGATGCCGCTCATCGTCATCAGCTTTTTTGGAAGCATTCTCGGGGCGGCGCTTCTGCTTAAGACTCCGCAGCAGACCTTCTTGAAGCTTATTCCATGGCTCCTGCTATCGGCCACCATCCTGTTTGCCCTAGGCGGGAAGATCACCGCGTGGGTCAACCGTCGTCCACGATCGGGGCCGTCCGCATGGACGATGGTTGCGATCACGGCGGTTCAATTGTGCGTGGCCATCTACTTTGGATATTTCGGGGCCGGCGGCGGATTCGTGATCCTGGCGCTGCTGGCGCTCATGGGCATGGATGACATCCATGCGATGAACGGCGTTAAGACGCTTCTGGCGGCATGCAGCAACGGGGTGGCGGTGGTCATCTTCATTTTCGCGCATGCCATCGTTTGGCCGCAGGCGATTCTCATGATGGCCGGGGCCATCCTGGGTGGATACGCGGGGGCTTATTTCGCACAGAAGCTTCCCGCGAAGGCAGTGCGCGCCATGGTGATTGGGATCGGTATAAGCGCGACCGTGTATTTCTTCTGGCAGACGTTGAAAGCCTGAACTCGCCGCGTCAATCACAAGCAATATCAAAAGACAAAATCCACGTCGATGCCGGAAAAGGGTTTCGGCGGCTCGTGCTGCGAGATGACCGTTCCAATCCGGATCTTGAGCGGCAAAATATATTCGGCGGGAAGCCGGAGCCACCCGGGCATGTTGTAGTAGTTGATTTTGAAGAGCGATCCGAGTTGCAAGCCAAGCGAGGGCACAAAGATCACTTCGGCCCTATTGTCCAGATACTGCACGCCGACCTCGTTATAGCTATAGAAGCCGACGAACCTCTTGTTGGTGATCCAGCGGTCGAGGTTGCTGCGGATGCCGCCTTTCAACTGCCAGTAATGCCGAAGCTGAGATGCTCCATTCTCCTTGACTCCAACATCACCAAATGAGTAACTCGCCGTATAACCAAGCCAGTAATCCGATGTACCTTGCTTGCCGCCCTCGGCATTGTGCGGATACTTTCTTCCGATATCTCCGGCGTTGACGCGAAACTCAAAGCCCTGCAGATCGTTGGCCGACACCAGCCGACTATTTACTCCGAGCACAAAGGAGTTGCCAATACGGCTGCGAACGAACTCACGGTCGCCAAGCCGCTGGTTGGCCTGGCGCATGGCATCGGTGACCTCGCCTTGCGGGAACAACGTGGGCAAATTTGAGTTGTAGGGGATGGGAACGAGGCGCAGACCGGCAAAGGCGTTCATGAGGAAATCCGCCTGGCGGTCTCTCTCATCCGGTATGCCTTGCAGCACCGGCACATAGTTGGAATCCGAACCGGCGCGCTGGAAAGCATTCCATACGTCTTGCAACGAAAGACGAACGGCTTCAACAATCCGATCCAGGTCTTGGTTACGGCCGGTGTAGGCGATGTCTTCCAACTTGTGCGCGCCGCGCCAACTTTCGTGGGTGTTGTTCAGTTGCCCATCGCCGTAGGCCTTCCAGATTTCTCCATTGCGGTTGAGCACGGTTGTGCCGTTCTCGCTGTAGAAATCGTGCAGGGCCTTATTGTTGGTGACAGAAGCGAGAACGGTTCGATTTACAACCAGGTGCCCAGATGAAAAGGCGTCTTCGAGAAAATGGTCGGCATAGGCGTTGTAGAGCAGGGCGTAGTGCAGCAACTGCCGGGCCTGCTTTTCGTTACTCGCAACCTTCTCTCCGCCATTATTTCCGGCTTTCAGGAGACGGGCGCTCCGCTCGGCCAAATCGATGGCCGCGGCGTGAATGGTTACATACATGTCGATGGCGTTAGTCTGGCCAAGCTTGCCGAATGCGGCTCCGGCAAGCGATGGGTCTTCGCATTCCCGTATGCGGGACTTCTCGAAAGGCCGAAACTGCTGCTGAAACGAATGCTTGTATTCATAGAAGTGGGAAAGATTAACGGCCGCCTGCAGGACGTAGCCAAAGTCCATACGCGCCAGTTTGGCGTCGGGCGCGGCTGTATACCCCATGGCGATGTAGCGCTCATGCAACAGGACGATGCGCTGAATCAACGAGTCCTTGGTTCGAAGCTGGGCCTCAAGCTCCAGGGGCGTGCTTTGATGGTCTCCGCTGAGCGCGTTCAGAACGCCATAAGAAACACGGTTCCCGCCTTCTACGGAAAGGTCCGCGAAGTAATAGTTTCCGCCATCGTCCCGCAGGGCTTCTGTGAAAGCGAGGAAGACCTTGGCAAATTCCTGGTCTCCCAGGGCGAGCGCAAACTTAAGAAAAGCTCTATCCCCAATTTCCTTATGCTCACCGTAGGTATAACCAAAGAAATTTACGGAGCAGCCAAGCGCAAGCAAGAGCGCAACAACGATTTTCATCCATACCCCGGGCTGGAAAATTAGCGAGCTTGTTCTTCTTGGCTTTCTTTGTTTTCCTTGTTGTTCTTATCGTGCTTACTTTCTTATTGTTCTGCTTTAGGCCACGCATTGGGGAGATTCACGGCGCCGACGAACCGGGCGATGGACGATGGGACTACACCCACAGGCAGGCAAACCTTCTCCGAAGCATTTGGATCTCTCTATGTTCCAGACGCTCCGAACGCATGCGGATTTCAAATCGTGGAAGATTTTTTGCGGTTGGTTGCTTAGTTCTGGCTAAGAGTTCTAACTTCCGGTGAATCTTCCCTGGCGGCGCTCGCGTACGGAGAGAACGCCCTCTTTGTGATCCTGTGTCTGGAAGAGGCGCGTCTGCTCGGCTAGCTCATGGTCCGTCTGCGCATGGACGGCTTCGGCAAGACCGCGACGTAGAGTGGCCCGCGTGGAACGCACCGCGAGGGGAGCGCAGGCGGCAATCTCCGATGCCAGGTCGTGCGCAGCCTTTCGAAGGGCGCCTGAGTGAAGGACGCCTGAGTGAAGATCGGGGGGCGCGGCTAGCACGTCGGCAAGGCCCCACGCCAGGGCTTCCTGGGCCCCAATGCGCCTTCCGGTATAGAACATGAGGCTGGCACGCTGAACGCCGATCAACCGCGGCAAGGTATGGGTCAAACCAAATCCGGGATGGATACCCAGCTTCACAAAGTTGGCCCCAAACCATGCTTCGGGCGCAACAACGCGGAAGTCGGCCACCAGAGCAAGACCGAGACCGCCCCCGACCGCAGCGCCCTGTATGGCGGCCACCACAGGTTTTTCGCAGGCAAAGAGGCGCACCGCGTGCTTGTAGATATCCGCGGCGGAGAGGTCTTCCCTGCCGGCAATCTCCTGAAGGTTCGCCCCAGCGCAAAACGATCGACCTTCGGAAGCCAACAGCAAAGCTCTGCACTCGGAGTCGCGGTCGAGAGCTTCAAAAGCATCGGCCAAGTCGCGGACAAGACGATCGTCAAAGTAGTTGTGCGGTGGGCGATGGATCTCCACGGTGGCAACGTGCGCTTGAATGGCTACGGACACATCTCCGAATTTATTGGCTGTCATTGGTTTGTCAGTTCGTCTGAGCTTTCGACTTCTCCATTGATTTCACCACACGGGATTTCACCACACGGGATTTCACCACACGGGTTTCGCCACACGAGATTACACAATCGAGGCGAAGAACCCAAGGCGTGGTGATCGCAATACGCCCCTTGTATGGCCATTTCTCCGTGTAGAATCCTGCGATGCTCACGAAAGGTCCCCTTGCGGGAATCCGCGTTCTCGATTTTGGGCGGTTCATTGCCGGCCCATATTGCGGCATGTTGCTGGCGGACATGGGGGCGGATGTAATCCGGATCGACCGGCGGCACGGAAGCGAAGATCGCTTTATTGGTCCGGTCACTGAAGAAGGCGAAGGCGGAAGCTTTCTTTCCCTGAATCGCAACAAACGCAGCCTCACTCTCGACAGTTCCAAGGCAGAATCGGGAGACGTGATTCGCCGCCTGACTGCGCGGGCTGACGTTGTAGTGGTAAACCTGCCAGTGGGCGTGATGAAAAAGATGGGTCTTGACTACGATTCACTTCGGGCCGTGAAGCCGGACATCATTTTGGCCCGTATCTCCGCCTTTGGACCCGATGGGCCTTATGCCAACCGCCTGGGGTTCGATGCTGTGGTGCAGGCGATGTCCGGTGCGATGGCCCTTACCGGATTCGGGGGACATCCCGTGCGCTCCATGGCCGCGTTCGAAGATTTCGGCACGGCGCTGCACACGGCCTTTGGCGTGATGGTAGCGCTTTATCATCGCTCACAGACCGGGCAGGGACAGATTGTGGATGGCTCGCTGCTAGCCACGGGTGCAACGTTTATGCAGGCGTTCCTGGCGGAGCATCATGTGTTGGGTATCAAGCGCGAACAGAGAGGCAATTCAGGATTTTATTCCGCCCCTGCCGACGCCTACCGCACTCAGGACGGATGGATCGTGATCTTTGCGATAGGCGACGATATGTTTGAGCGGTGGGCGCGGCTGGTAGGCCACCCGGAGTTTATCGGCGATCCACGGTTCGTCAGCGACCTTCTGCGGGCCGACAATCGAGACGCCATTACGCAGGCAATGAACGAATGGCTGGCGACCCGCACGACGGCGGCCGCCCTCAAGGAGCTTGAAGCCGCCCGGATTCCAGCGGGCCCGGTACTGGATGTGGACCAGGTGCTCGACGATCCGCAGGTGAAGGCACGGGAGCTGTTTCGTTATGTTGACTACCCTGGTACTCCCAAAGCAGTGCCTTTGGCCGACACAGCTGTGCGCCTTTCCGCCACGCCAGGAGGCATTCAACGAAGGGCTCCTACGGTGGGCGAGCATACTAAGGAGATCCTTCTGGAGATTGGGTACTCAACCGAGGAAATTTCCACATTGCAGCGGGCTGAGGTGGTATAAAAACAGGAGCCTACCTGGATACGGGCATTGCCTGCCGAGTTTGGTTTGACCGGCTTTCAATTTGACCGGCAGGGCCTGCAGAAGCTAAAATCACAGGGTTTGCCAGTTCTTTCAGTTCCTGCCTGTTTTGCGCAAGGCTGTTAAGCAAACCGAAGCATTTCGCATCCTAATTCAGTTTATTTTCATCGCCCTTTCTTTTCAGGCAATTGAAAGCGGCAAACGGAGAGAGATATGTACGCGGTCATTCGCTCCGGGGGGAAACAGTATCGTGTTGCTCCCGGTGACATCGTAAAGATTGAGAAACTAGCCGCCAATGCGGGCGAAACAGTTGATTTTAAGGACGTTGTGGCTGTATCAGCCGAGGATGGCAAGGTAACCTCCGGCGGCTCGGCACAGGTCAGCGGCCAGGTGGTGGAAGAGGGCCGCGCCAACAAGATCCTTGTTTTCCATTTCAAGCGGAAAAAGCAGTACAAGAAGATCTATGGCCATCGCCAGCCATTTACCGCAGTCCGCATCACCGAAATCGCGGTGGACGGCCAGCGTTTCGCCGCTCCAGAGCTGCCAGCGGGCAAGCGGAAGCAGGCGTAGGAGTCGTGATCGCTGTGCGGCAGTAGGCGGGTAGTCGGTTATCAGATTGTGAAGATCAGAGTCGGTCCAGAAGCCGGTTCGCACTTGAAGAGGATTTTTTCATGGCACACAAAAAAGGATTAGGCAGTTCCAGAAACGGTCGCGACTCCAATGCCCAGCGGCTGGGAGTGAAGGCATTTGCGGGTCAACTCGTGCCCGGCGGGACGATTATCGTCCGCCAACGCGGAACACCGATCAAGCCGGGAGCGAACGTCGGCCGGGGCAAAGATGACACGCTTTTCGCTAAGGTTTCGGGCGTTCTCAAGTTTGTGGATCGCGGCAACCACGGGCGGTTTGTAGTGATTGAACCAGCGCCCCTGGCTGCGGCAAAAGCATAACAGTCCGTCCTTCCACGCATATAGGAATCTGGCCCCGTCTTTTCTCTTTTGGGACGGGGCTTTTGATTGCAATGTTGCATCCGCACACTCAACGATAAAATCAAAAGAATAGAAGAGAATAGTGTGGCCCGGTTCTCAGGCCACAATCGCGCATGTTTATTGACGAAGCCATCATTCGAATCAAGGCGGGCGGCGGCGGCAACGGCTGCATGGCGTTCCGCAGGGAGAAGTATGTCCCGCGAGGCGGCCCTTCCGGCGGCGACGGCGGCCGCGGCGGCGACATCATTATGGAATCGAGCGAGCGGCACAATACGCTCGTCCACTTCCGGTTTAATCCCGAACACACCGCGCAGCGCGGGCGGCACGGCGAAGGCTCGAACTGCACGGGCCGGGACGGCGAAAGCATCGTCCTGAAAGTTCCCGTTGGGACAATTCTTTACGATCAGACCACCGGCGAGCGCGTTCATGATTTCTCGCACGCCGATGAGCGGCTGATCGTGGCGCATGGCGGGCGCGGCGGCCGGGGCAATCAGCACTTTGCCACCAGCACCCATCAGGCTCCGCGCGAGCATGAGCCGGGTAAGCCAGGGGAAGAGAGGGTTTTGCGGCTGGAGCTCAAGCTACTAGCCGATGTGGGCATTGTGGGCTATCCCAACGTGGGCAAATCCACGCTGATTTCACGCATTTCCTCCGCCCGACCCAAGATCGCCGATTACCCGTTTACCACGCTGCAACCAAACCTGGGCGTTGTGACCGTGGGCGATGCGCCTCATGAACAGAGTTTTGTAGTAGCCGACATTCCTGGATTGATTGAAGGAGCGCACGAGGGAACGGGATTAGGCATCCAGTTTCTTCGCCACATTGAGCGCACACGCCTGCTCACGCATGTGATCGATGTTTCCGACGCAAGCGGGAGGCCCGATCCGGCAAAAGATTTCACCGTGATCATGGGGGAACTCGCCAGCTTTGGTGCAGACCTGGAGAAGAAGCCGATGATCGTTGTGGCTTCCAAGATGGATGTGGCGAATCCTGAAAAACTGGCAGCCCTTAAGAAGCATTGCCGCAAGCTACACCTCGACCTGTATGAAATCTCTGCCGTCACGGGCAAGGGCATTCCGGAATTGAAGTATGCAATCGGAAGGCTGGTTGAGGAGATTCGCACGGGCACCTATCAGCCGCCCGCACCCAAAAAGAGGGCGTCGGCTTTGAGAAGGACCGCAGGAACTAGAACCTCAGGGACTAAGACGACGGGGACTAGAACCACTGCAGCCAGGACAGCGCCAGCAAGGACTACGGCCGCGGCCAAATCCAAGAAGCCGGCCTCTGCACGGCGCATTCCCAAACGCGCGGCCTTCAAAAAGAGAAAGAGCAGATGACCCGGACCGCCCGCTCATGAAAATAGCCCTATTCGGCGGCACCTTCGATCCGGTTCACGAGGGCCATCTGGCAGTGGCAAGAGCTGCCGTCAAGAGGTTTGCTCTTGACCGCGTGTACTTTGTACCAGCCGACCTTCCGCCGCACAAACAAGGAGTCGAGATGGCAGATTATTGCCATCGTTTCGCCATGCTGGCATTGGCTACGATCGCGGAGGACCGTTTTGTCCCTTCTCTGCTGGAAGCAGGGAATGCGAGTGCGAGAAAACCAAACTACTCGATTCATACGGTGCGCCGATTGAAGAGCGCTCTGCAGGAATCCGATAAACTGTATTTTCTGATCGGCATTGACGCGTTCATGGACATTGCCAAGTGGAAACATCCGGTAGAGCTGCTCTCGGAGTGCAACTTTATCGTAGTCAGCCGTCCGGGATACTCCTTGACGAACGTGATTGAGGCGCTGCCGGAGGCTGTACGCCCGTCGGACGAGCTACTCAAGTCACTAAGTCCCTGGCACGCCTCAAGAATGGTGCCTCTGCCTTCGAAGACGATTTATTTGCTCGACAAAGTGGAGGAAGAAATTTCTTCGACGCAGGTGCGACAGGCGGCCCGAAAATCGGTAAAGCAGCTTAGCCGCTTCGTTCCCAGGCTAGTGGCAGAGTACATCAAGAAAGAACATCTCTACGGATCGGGCATGCCTTCTTCGGAATCGGAAAATGAGGACGAAAAGCGGCCCAAAGTGCTATCTTTTCGGCGTGAGCGTCCAAGCGACTAGCGGAGGCGGATGAGCAAAGAAATCAGGCAGCAAGTTGCCGCGGCAGTTAATGCGGTGGAGGAGAAGAAGGGCGAAGACCTGGTGGTACTGGAAATGGACCGGTCTTCAGGAGCATTCACCGACTATTTCGTCGTGTGCACCGGCACGAATCCTCGCCAGATCCAATCGATTTCCGACGAAGTTGAGAGGCAGCTTAGCCAGCTTGGCGTTCGGCCCAACAGCATTGAGGGCTACAACCAAGCGGAATGGGTGCTCGTCGACTATGTAGATTTTGTGGTGCACATCTTCTCCACGCGGGCGCGTGAGTTTTACGGCCTGGAGCGGCTTTGGAAGTCGGCGGAGCGGCTTACGCCCGCCGATCTGGCGAAGAAGCCAGCCGCCAAGAAAGCGGTTAAGAAGATTGCGGCGAAGCGACCGGCCGCAAAGCGGGCCTCCGCGCCGGCATCTTCTTCAACGGCGAAACGCAAGCCGAGCGTAAAGAAGGGCGCCAAGAGCAAGCCTCGCAGGTAGGTTCAGATCAGACCCACCCTTTACTCCGAGCGTAAAGACCAAGAGCGCGCTCTCCACAAAGGATGGGTCAACCTCAGTCTCTCGACCCTTTACTCTCGTGCCCTCTCTCGTATGGTTGAATTACAATCCTTGGCGTGAAGCTGCAGATTACATGGATCGGCAAAACCAAAGAACCTGCTATTGAGGCGCTGACCTCGGAGTATCTGCAGCGCATCTCGCGATTTGTGCCGACGGAGTCGCGGGAGCTATCGTCGGAATCGGCGATGCTCAAGCTTACAGACCATGCAGGAGGGCGCACCACCCCCGTCCTGGTACTGTTGGATGGCCGCGGACGCCAGTTTACCTCCGAAGAGTTTGCCGAACTACTGCGCGATCAGCAAGATCGAGGGACGCAAAACCTCTACTTCGCCATCGGTCCCGCCGATGGATTCAGCGACCAGGCACGGGCTTCCGCAGATTTAATTCTTTCGTTCGGCAAGATGACGCTGGCGCATGAGCTTGCCCGAGTGGTTCTGCTCGAACAGATCTACCGGGCATTTACAATCTTGAAGGGTCACCCATACCACACAGGACACTAAGCGAACCCTAATCCATGAGCGACGTTCATCGCGGCTTAATCATCGTGAATACCGGCCCAGGCAAAGGAAAGACCACAGCAGCCATGGGCACAGCGTTGCGCGCGGTCGGCAACGGCATGAAGGTGCTGATGCTCCAATTCCTAAAGGGCTCCTGGCACTACGGCGAACTGGATGCCGTGAAGTCTTTCGGCGACAAGTTTGTGATGAAGCAAATGGGCCGCGGCTTTGTGAAAGTAGGCGGCGCGGAAACCGATCCCGAGGACATTCGCATGGTGGAGGAAGCCTGGGAGGAGGCGCGGCAGGCGATCCTCTCCGGACAGTGGGACCTGGTGGTCCTGGATGAGATCAACTACGCCATCAGCTACGGAATGCTCGACCCGGCAAAGGTGGTTGAGACTCTCAAGACGAAACCAGAGCAGGTCCACGTGATCTTGACTGGCCGAAACGCCCATCCGACAATTGTAGAGGTCGCGGATACGGTGACCGAGATGAAACAGGTGAAACACGCCTACGAAAAAGGCGTGATGGCCCAGCGAGGAATCGAATACTGATCCGCCCGCTGGTTCGAAGAAGAGCAAGCAACCGGAATGGAGTGTAGTTGTGTCCTGGTTTAAGCGCGAGTCGACAGAAATTCAAGCTTCCGACGAAAAGCGAGTCCGCACCGAAGGGCTATGGGTGAAGTGCGAAGGCTGCGGCCAGATTATCTGGAAAAAAGAGCTGGCGGAGCACTTTCACGTATGCCCCAAGTGCAACTACCACTTTCGCATCGACGCTCCGACAAGACTGGCGCAACTTCTCGATGAAGGCAATCACCACACCTACGACGACAAGCTAGCTTCGAACGATCCGCTCAATTTTTCCGATGTACGTCCGTATGTGGACCGCTTGAAAAAAGGGCGGGCCCTTACCGGGCTGAAAGATGCAATTATCAACGCCGAAGGCACGTTGAATGGCCGCCCGGTCTTTGTATGCGCCATGGAGTACTCCTTCATCGGCGGCAGCATGGGAGCGGTGGTGGGAGAGTCGATTACGCGGGCCATCGAACGGGCGTGCGATCAGCGCAAGCCGATTATTGTGGTTTCCGCTTCGGGAGGCGCGCGCATGATGGAAGGCGTTGTGAGCCTGATGCAGATGGCGAAGATCTCGGCTGCCCTCGCACGGCTAGATGACGCGGGCGTGCCCTATATTTCCGTGTTGACCGATCCAACGACGGGCGGTGTTACCGCCAGCTACGCCATGCTAGGCGATATCAACGTAGCCGAGCCCGGCGCGCTGATTGGTTTTGCAGGTCCCCGCGTGATTGAGCAGACGATCCGACAGAAGCTTCCTGAAGGATTCCAGACGAGCGAATTTCTCTTAAAGCACGGAATGCTCGATGCGGTCGTGCATCGGAAGGAATTGAAGGGCTACATCTCCCGCGCGCTCGACTTTATGACTCCAAAGGCCGCCTGATCTGTGCCTGTTTCCTACGAAACCGCTGTCTCTAACCTGTTTTCCCTTGGCCCTGAGCTTGCCATCCATCGCAAGTTCGACCTTGCCCACATCCACAAGCTGGCCGAGGCGTTGGGAAATCCGCAGCGCAAATTGCAATGTGTGCTGGTGGCGGGAACCAATGGCAAAGGATCGACCTCGGCGGTGCTGGCGGGAATCGCACAGGCAGCCAAGTATCGGACGGGACTCTATACCTCTCCTCATCTTTTGCGCCCGAATGAGCGCATCCAGATTGATCGCGAGCCGATCAGCGACGCCGAATTTGCCGAGATCTACGACCGCGTCGAAAGTGCCGCCCAGGATCTGCTGGCAAAAAATCTGCTGCCGTGGCATCCGAGCTTTTTCGAGATGCTCACCGCCATGATGTTCGAGTATTTTGCCAGTGTGGGGGTGGATCTGGCAGTGCTGGAAGTAGGCATGGGAGGAAGGCTCGACGCCACCAACATCTGCGATCCGTGCATCTCGGTGATTACCGATATCGATTTCGATCACCAGCAGTATCTGGGCAACACGCTGACGGAGATTGCCGGGGAGAAGGCCGGAATCATTCGCCCAAACGGCCTCGTCGTGCTACTCCCGCAGCATCCGCAGGTAAACGACGCTCTGGGCGCGGCCATTCTGGAACGCAACGCCAAAGCAGTAAGCGCGGTTCCGTACATGCCTCCTGTAACCCCGGGAGCCGATTCATATGTTTCATACGATTCTCACGATTCTTCCGTAGGCCATGCGAGGCATACGCGGTATCCTCTGGCCTTCATGGGCAAGACGATTCAAGTTGAATCTCCGCTGCTTGGACGCCATCAATTGCGCAATCTGGCGCTTTCGGTGGCGGCGGCAGAGCAGTTGAATCATTTTGGGTTCAAGATCTCACCCGAGCATGTGGAAGAAGGGATTCGCAACACCTCCTGGCGGGGAAGGTTTCAGGTACTGCCCGCAACCGGAGAATTTCCGGAGACCGTGTTGGACGTGGCGCATAACCCGGCAGGCGCGTGGGCGCTGCGGTCGGCCCTTTCCACGTATTTTTCCGACCGGCCACTCATCGTTGTTTTCGGCGCGATGCGCGACAAAGCGATTGGGGAGATTGCCGAGATTCTTTTTCCCATGGCTGATCTGGTTATTGCGACGCGGGCGGACAGCCCTCGCGCTGCTACCGCATCACAGATTGCAGAGGCAGCCGAACCGACCGGGACGGAGACACTCGAAGCGGAAAACGTGCCCATGGCTCTTCAACTCGCGAAAGCCAGGGCGGGAAGCGGCGGCGTGGTGGTAATTACCGGATCGATCTACATTGTGGGTGAGGCACTGAAAATCCTTCGGCCAAGCATGAGTCATCAGGATGCATGATGCATAAGCCCATGGCGGACACGACCGACATGCAGACGGAATCTCCGGAGAGGCACAAGGCAGGGTTTCTCCATTTACTCTCGCGGCTGCGATCGTATTTCATTTGGGATCCGCTGATCTGGCTGTACACGATCGTTCTTGGCAGCTTGTCCCTGTTGTCGTCTTTTTTCGATCGAGACGGCAACATTCAGCATGGGTTTGCGCGGCTGTGGGCCAAGATGATTGTCGGCACCATCGGCGTGCCGGTAAAGATAGAAGGCCTGGAAAAGATCGACACCAGCAAGGCGCATCTCTACGCTGTCAACCATCTTTCCGCACTCGATATTCCGGTGCTCTACGCGAACCTGCCTTTTCAATTCCGCATTCTCGCGAAGAAAGAGCTTTTCCGTTATCCGTTTCTAGGCTGGCATCTGAGCCGCTCAGGACAGATACCTGTCGAGCGGGAAAATGCCCGCAGTTCGCTCCGCAGCTTGAATCGAGCAGTCCAGAGCCTCAAGAACAACATGCCGATTGTGGTTTTTCCCGAAGGCGGGCGCTCAAGAACCGGCCAGTTGCAGGAGTTCCTGGGAGGCGCGTTTTACGTTGCCATCAAAGCGGAAGCCGAGGTAATTCCCATGGCCTTGATCGGCACATTTGACATGCTTCCGATGAATACCTTCCACATCATGCCTCATCCGGTGCGGCTGATTGTGGGAGAACCAATCTCCACCGCCGGTATGAATGCTCGCGAGATGGACGCACTCAGTGCCACGACGAGAAAAGCGATCGAGCAATTAGCAAGCGGCGTAAAGTAATTCACACACTGAGAGCGAATTTGTGTCCGCAAGACTCCAGTTGTCGAGAACCCCAGTTTTCTTCATTTTTTCCAGAATACGGCTATTTTAAAAAAGAAGGCGATTCTTGGGATTTCGCTTTTCAATATTCACCGTTTATTTCAGGCCCGTTTTTAGAGGATATTGGAGCTCAGCTATGCTCTGAATGCGGCTTTGGGACGGG
>Ga0209060_10000610_pt1 | contig 57963 bp, 50 predicted proteins | sample Coa_R1_8_FD_187155 | JGI IMG/M metagenome (GOLD analysis project Ga0209060, IMG submission 187155) | Surface soil microbial communities from Centralia Pennsylvania, which are recovering from an underground coalmine fire - Coalmine... | ecosystem: Environmental > Terrestrial > Soil >...
CGGAATCGCTAGTAATGGCGTATCAGATCGACGCCGTGAATACGTTCCCGGGCCTTGTACACACCGCCCGTCACATCACGAAAGTGAGTTGTACTAGAAGTCGCCACGCTAACCGCAAGGAGGCAGGCGCCCAAGGTATGACCCATGATTGGGGTGAAGTCGTAACAAGGTAGCCGTAGGAGAACCTGCGGCTGGATCACCTCCTTTCTAAAGAAAGCGTCAGCTAACCCGCTATGGTGTGCGGTCTAGGCTGACCATCGCATCGTTCGCTCTCACGGGCTTACGATGCAACGTTCGGTTTACAACTTCGGGCAGATTCTGTCAGATCGTATCGGTCAAAGAGTTCACAACTCATCTTCTATTTAAGGCCGCTGAGCAATCAGCGGCCTTTTTGTTGGGTTTCTGGCACGCCTTCCACAGACACTTCCAGAAAAATCTGCGCTCTTGTAAGCTAATCACTGGCGTAACGAACTATGAATATTTCCCGATCTTGTATGGTTGCAGATTTGAACTGGGCCATTGTCCCGGAGTTGCTCGCGCGCCTAGGACGACAGGGATGGGATGTCAAGCATGTCTCCATTACTATTCGACGCTATCCGGATACACTCACATTCGACTCCGTCGATGAAGCAATAGCAAACGTGCGAAAGCACGGACCTCCCAAGAGGTATTCAATAAATCTGACGACGAGCGGAGGATCTAAATCGTTCAGCCTATCTCGTGACAGAAATATCCACGATGAGCAGTATTTGGTTGTCGGGATGAATGGAGTCGAAGACTCCGCTCAGCTAGATGGCATCGTCGAGCTCTTTGGCCTAACGCCAGACGAGCTAGCGACGTTCCAGTCAGTTCCGTCAAGGACCGCGTTTGTCGCCCACAAGTTCGACCGAACTGGAAACGAGGCCGCCGACAAACTGGCTCGCTTTCTCGAACTACTGGGATTTGCGGTTCAGACTGGGCGTGGTTACGCTCCCGGCCCGATCAGTGAGAAAGTTCTCGCGAGAATCGAAAGACAGTCAACCATTTTCGCAATTCTTACGCCTGGAGATGACAACACCTGGCTTACGCAGGAATCCATAGTCGCCGAGGTGCAGGACAAGCCGTTATTCATTCTTAAAGAGCGAACCGCTGAATTTAAGCCAGGAATACTTGCCGACCACGAATTCATTCCATTCGAGAATTCTGGACTAGAAGCTACGTTTGTGCCGATATTGGAGGGACTTCGCGAACTTGGATATTTAGATTTCGAAGAGTGAGGTCATTGATGAGTGCCATACTCTTCGGTTCTAAGGGTGCGGACTCGGCCGTTTTGCCGAGTAGGCCGGGTCCGCGTTACACTAATTTAGTGCCATGAAAACCCGCTTGAAAAAGGTCACAGTCACCCTGAAAGAGAGCCTCGTTCGTTGGACTCGCGTAGAAGCGGCCGGCAGTAAACTCACCCTCTCCCGCTTCCTTGCTATTATTCTCGAAGACCGCAGGCACGGCCGGGATCGCTACGACGCCGCCATGACGCGCGCCCGATCACGGAAACCCTTCGCGAAATCGGACGGGAAATATTTCTCGCGCGAGGACGCTCATAACCGCGACGGTCTTCGCACCTCTCCAAAAACAAAAAACCGGCCTGCCCATTTCTAGGCAAGCCGGCTTCTTTTCCTACGTTTGTAGGCGAACTAGTTTTCCGCGTGTCTCTGCAAATTTTCCCCCGGCAAAACAAACCGAGGCCCTTGTGGCTGTCCCTGAGCCGCTCGCGGCGCGTGTTCACGTCTCGAGTCACTCTGCCCAGCATGCCTGGAGTGTCCACCTTGCCTGCCGTGCCCTGCGTGTCCACCGTGCGAAGGTCTCCGCCCACGTTGTCCGTGGCGTTCCTGCCGCCCGTAATTGTCTTCCTGCGGCTCCGGCTTGAATCCCGGCTTCCGCGGTGGCGCAATATACCGCTCCAGATTCGCCTGCACCTTTTCCATCTTCAAACCCAGCGTCCGCTCCATTTGAAAAATTTCGCCGCGTTGATCGCGCGTAATCAGCGTGGAAGCCACGCCTTTTTCGCCCGCGCGTCCCGTCCGGCCCACGCGATGAATAAAATTCTCCGCAATTTCCGGCAAATCGTAATTAATCACGTGCACGATGTCCTGTACGTGAATTCCGCGCGAAGCCACGTCCGTCGCCACCAGAATCTGATAGCGTCCCTGCTGGAATCCCGCCAGCGCCGAATTTCGTTGCGATTGCGAACGGTCGCCGTGAATCTGCGCTGCCGCAAATCCATCGTCGTTCAAGCTCGCCGCGATCCGCTGCGTTCCGCGCTTCGTGCGCGAAAACACCAGCACGCGGCCTGTCTCTTTTGCCAGCAAATGCTTCAGCGTATTGATTTTGCAATCCGCCGGAACTTCGAACACTTGCAGCTTCACGTTTTCCGAAGGCTTCAGCGTCGAACCAAACGTCAGCCGCACCGGGCTCTTCATATATTCCTTCACCAGATGCGCCACCGAAGCTTCCATCGTCGCCGAAAAGCAAACCGTCTGGCGCGTCTTCGGCAAAATGGAAACGATCCGGCGAATCGCGGGAAGGAATCCCATGTCCAGCATACGATCCGCTTCGTCCAGGACGAGCATCCGCAAATTGTTAAAGTGAAATAGTTTCCGGTCGAGGTAGTCTTCGAGCCGTCCGGGTGTCGCCACAATCAGTTTCGCGCCTTTGCGAATCGCCGCAAGTTGCGAATGTTCCGCGAGCCCGCCAACCACCAGCGCTGCCGGCGTCAGCTTTTTTCCGCGAAGCGTGTTGTAAACCTCCACCACCTGCATCGCCAGTTCACGCGTCGGTACCAAAACCAGCGCCGCAATTCCGGTGTTCCCGGTTGCGTCTGGATTTCGGATCGAACCCTCGCGCCGCGCCGGTTCCGAATGAGAAGTGGAAGCGCCTTCGTGCTTCAGCAAATCCTCGATCACCGGAATCAGGAACGCCAGCGTTTTGCCGGTTCCCGTCTGTGCCGTTGCCAGCACATCCTTGCCTTCAAGCGATCGCGGTATCGCAGCCGCCTGCACCGGCGTTGGAACGATAAATTCCGCCGCGGCCAGCCGCTCTTTCACATAGTTCGAAAGCGGCATTTCTGAAAATAGCGTGGCCGTCTTCGTTGAAGACGCTTCCACACCTGTAGTATTTGAATTCTGCATGTTTCTTTCTTGCTGGCCGCGCCCTGTCGCTGTGCACGAATACACGTGTTCACACGAAGGGCGTCGTTTTGCCAGCCTCTTTTTAAATTACGCTGAAAACGTACGGAGGAAACTGGAGGCGGGTAATCTCAGACCAAGTCTTGCACCAGAGGGACCGCACAACACAACCGAGGTATTAAGCGCAAATAGAGCATACCACACTTTTCGGTTTCCCACTAATTAAATAGTTAGATCGTGTTTATCTGAGAGCTCCGAAAGGCCTCTTCTTTCGACTCGTGTCGGAGGCGGGGCGTATAATACCGTCTAAGCTCGCTCAGTCGGGTGAGGAGGCATGAAATGCAAATCGAAATTCGCGATCCCGCGCTGCAGGCAAGAATTCAGGAGCAGCTCAAGTCCTCCGGCTCGAGTGATATGGAGGATGTCCTTCGCCGCCTTCTCGAAACTCAGGAAGAGCAGGATCGCTGGCTCCTGGAAAATATGGCCGCGATCCAATCCAAAATTGATCTCGGAATCCAGCAGCTTGACGCCGGATTGGGCATTCCCGAAGATCAACTCGACGCCTACATAACCAGGCTAAAAGCCAAGTCTAAATGAACTCGCGGTATATTCTCTCTCCTCGCGCCGCGGAAGATCTCGTTGAAATCTGGACTTACATCAAAGACAACGCCGGCCCAGAAATTGCCGATCGAGTCAGTTCCGGCATTCGGGAGAAGTTTGTATTTCTAGCCGCAAATCCATTTGCCGGCCACCGGCGCGAGAGCCTAACCGAAAAGAATGTTCGATTCTTTTCGGTCTATTCCTATTTGATTGTGTATCGGCCCGAAACGAAGCCTCTACAAATCGCTTCCGTTTTGCACGGTAATCGCAACGTGCAAAATCTCCTCCGCGAACGGCTATAACGCAGACTTAACCCAATGAAACTCTTCACCTTCCACTCTGAACTCTGGCTCTCTCATCCCCTCGAAAAAGTCTTCCCCTTCTTCGCAGCCGCCGAAAATCTCGAAGTGCTTACGCCAGCATTTCTCAAATTCCAAATGCTCACTCCCAAACCAATCCTCATGGCCGTCGGCACACGCATTCAATACAGAATCAAAATTCACGGCATCCCTGTCCGTTGGGAAAGTGAAATCACCGGCTGGAATCCGCCCCACTTCTTCTCCGACGATCAGCTTCGCGGCCCCTACCGCCACTGGCATCACGAACACACCTTCGACGAGCGCGACGGCGGCACGCTCGTCCGCGACAAAGTCGAATACGCTGTCCCCGGCGGTTCCATCATCAATCGCTTCTTCGTCGCCCCTGACCTCCGCCGCATCTTCGACTACCGCACCGCCACCCTCAAACAACTCTTTGGCACAACTGGCCAAGCCTGACTTCCGATCCTCGTCATTTGCGCCAACGTTTTCTATTGACAATACGTATCCATCTGTTATACTTATGTCGAGTGAAGCGTCTGCCCAATTGGGTCGGGCGCTTTTTTCATTTAGTGGAATAGACTTCAGTCTGTTATCGTCCGCCTCCGCCTCAAATTGCCCGTAAAGCGTTCAGGAATCAGCACTTACTAAGGAATTGCGCCCCTGCGCCTCTTATAGTCTAGCTATCCGGCAGCCAAAATGGCATACCGCGCCATGTACCCCCCTACCCTCCGCCTAACTCCTCTGGAATGAATACTTACGAAAAACAGGGGGAGGGGGGTGGGGGCCTTAACTCAGGGTACAGACCGGGGGGATGGTTGACAAAACAGACCGGGCGGATGCCTGACAGTTTAAACCGGGACGAAAGCTCAAACTGGTCCTTAAACCCGTCCTCCGGATGCCCACTCTTCCCTCTGGCTGGTATCCTAGACACCTAACTTTCTCGGGAGATTCATCTAGACTTGCCTCCGCTCCTCAACGCCCACGCGCTTTCCAAAAAATTTGGCATCGCGCCGCTTTTCCAGAACATCTCCTTCAGCGTCTCCGACGGCGATCGCATCGGCCTCATCGGCCCAAACGGTTCCGGCAAATCCACGCTCCTCGACATCCTCGCCGGTAACATTCGCCCGGACACCGGCGAAGTCGCTCTTCGTAAACGCGCTCGCCTCGCTAAAGTCGCCCAGGTTTCCGAATTCGCTCCCGGCGACACAGTTCGCAGCGTCATGGAAACCTCCATGCGCGAAGCGAAAGTGCCGGAATCGGAACACGCTTCCCGTTTCGCGGAAACGCTTGGCCGCGCCGGATTTACCGATCTCGACGCCAGCGCTGCATCCCTCTCCGGCGGTTGGAAAAAACGCCTCGCCGTCGCCGCTGCCCTCGCACAAGCCCCCGACCTCTTCCTCCTCGACGAGCCGACCAATCACCTCGACCTCGCAGGAATCGAGTGGCTTGAAACTGTTTTACAGGACGCGCCATTCGCGTGCGTCGTCGTCAGCCACGACCGCTACTTCCTCGAAAACGTCACAAACGTCATGGTCGAGCTCAGCCGCTCGTACGAAGATGGCTTCCTCCGCGTGGAAGGGAACTACAGCAAATTTCTCGAAGCCGAGGAGAATTATCTCCACGCCCAGCAGAAACATCAGGAAGCGCTCGAGAATCGCGTTCACACCGAACTCGAGTGGCTCCGCCGCGGCCCCAAAGCCCGCACCACAAAATCCAAAGCACGCATCGACAAGGCTCGCGAACTGATCACCGACCTCGCCGACATGAACGCTCGTACCCGCTCCACCTCCACAAAAATCGACTTCACCGCCACCAATCGGCAAACGAAAAAGCTCATCTCGCTCGACGGCGTCACGTATGACGTCCCGAACCGCATACTTTTCTCCGGCCTCAACTTCGACATCACCAGCGGCATGCGTGTCGGCCTCGTCGGACCCAACGGCAGCGGCAAATCCACGTTGCTTCGGCTCGTCCGAGGCGATATCCAGCCCAGTTCCGGCAAAATCAAAAAAGCCGATCATCTCCGCGTCGTCTATTTCGATCAGAATCGCCAGCTCGATCCGGACATTCTTCTCAAGCGTGCTCTTGCTCCCGACAGCGACTCCGTCATCTATCAGGACCGCGTCATCCACGTTGCCGGCTGGGCCGCGCGTTTCCTCTTCACCGGCGAAGATCTCAATCGCCCCGTCGGCCGCCTCTCCGGCGGCGAACGCGCCCGCGTCCTGATCGCTCAGCTCATGCTACAGCCCGCCGACGTTCTTCTTCTCGACGAACCGACCAACGACCTCGATATCCCTACCCTCGAAATTCTCGAAGAAAGCCTCCTCGAATTTCGCGGCGCGCTCGTGCTCGTCACACACGATCGCTTCCTCCTCGATCGTGTCTCCACTCTCGTCCTCGGATTCGACGGCCTCGGCGGCGTCGGGCGCTTCGCCGACTACTCCCAATGGGAATCCTGGCAGGAAGAAAATCAAACCGCGCTATCTCAGAAAAATGCGTCCAGAGAAAAAATGGCAGCGCCGCCGGCTCCAATTCCCGCAGCCGCGAAAAAACGCCTCACCTATAAAGAAGACCGAGAACTTTCTATGATGGAAGCCACGATTGCGAATGCAGAAAAAGTGCTCGCCGAAAAACTAACTGCCCTCCACGATCCCGCAATCGCCACCGACGCAGTCCGCCTTCACGCCGCCAGCGTCGAACTCGAATCCGCCCAGAAGTCCGTCGACTCCCTCTACGCCCGCTGGGCCGAACTCGAAGCTAAATTAAATTAGATTCTTTGCGGCTTCATAACGCCCGTCCCGCCGCCGCTCCGGACGCCCACGCCCATTGAAAATTGAATCCACCCAGATGCCCCGTGACGTCGACGACTTCGCCGATGAAGAATAGGCCCGGCACTTTTCGAGACTCCATGGTCTTGCTGGACAGCTCGTCCGTGTCTACGCCTCCCGCAGTCACTTCGGCCTTTTCGTAGCCTTCCGTCCCCGACGGTACAATCTCCCACCGGTGTACCAGTTCTTCAAATTCTGCGAGTGCTTCGTTCGTCCAATTTGTTGGCGGATGCAATTCGATCCAGCGATCCGCAAATCGTTTCGGCAAAACTCCGACGAACGCATTTTTCAGAACAGATTCATTGCGCGTCCTCGCTTGCACAACCGTCGAAGTCACGCCGCGATCCGGCGCCAAATCGATCCTCAAAGGTGTTTGCGGCCGCCAGTAAGACGAAGCTTGCAAAATTGCTGGCCCGCTCAAGCCTCGGTGCGTGACAAGCATCTTTTCCCGAAATGCCGGCCCGTCCCCCCGCGCAACGACCTCCATCGAAACACCAGAAAGATCACAGTAGTCGCGTTGATCCTTTGCATTGAGCGTCAGCGGCACAAGGGCCGGCCGCGTTTCCTGAATCTTCATTCCAAACTGCCGCGCAATTTCGTATCCGAACGAAGTCGCGCCAATCTTCGGAATCGAGAGTCCGCCCGTAGCCACAACCAGAGCCGGCGCTGAAAACGAATCACGGTCCGTTCGCACAACGAATTCGGTCGCACGTGTGACTTCGCGAATGTTTTGCGCGAAGAATGTTTGCACTCCCGCGGCGCGACATTCTTCTTCGAGCATCTGCACGATGTCGCTCGCGGCCCGGTCGCAAAAAAGCTGCCCCAGCGTTTTCTCGTGATAGGGAATCCGGTATTTTTCGACGAGCGCGATGAAATCACGCGGTGTGTATCGAGCGAGTGCCGATTTCGCAAAATGAGGATTCGCAGAAAGGAAGTTGTCGGCGGTGCAATGCAGGTTCGTGAAATTGCAACGCCCGCCGCCCGAAATCAGAATTTTCTTTCCAATCTTTTCCGCGCGCTCCAGAATCGCCACGCGCCGCCCGCGCTTTCCGGCTTCGATCGCGCACAGCAATCCCGCCGCGCCCCCGCCAAGCACAATCGCGTCAAATCTGCGGCTCATAATGAACTCAATTGTCTCAGTCCTCGCGGCGCGTAGTCACACTTTCCGCTTGGTGATAACCTATTTCATTCTCTTATGTGTGCAACTGCCGCTACAACGACGCGCATCTCCCGCCGTTTCGCCGACCTGAAGGCGCGCGGCGAAATGGGCATCGTCGCGTACATCACCGCCGGCGACCCGTCCTTTGCGGCGTCGTTGAGATTCGTTACGGCGCTGGCGGACGCAGGCGCGGACGTAATCGAGTTGGGCGTTCCGTTCAGCGATCCGCTGGCGGACGGCCCCACGATCCAGCGCGCGTCCGAACGCGCCTTAAAAAACGGCGCAACGCTTTCCGGCGTCTTGCAACTTGTCCAGCAATTGCGCAACTCCAACTCCGCTGCTGCCGGAGTTCCCATCGTCCTCTTCAGCTACTACAACCCGATTTTTCAGATGGGACTCGAGAAATTTGCTGCCGCGGCTTCGCAAGCGGGTGCCGATGGAGTGCTCGCAACGGATCTCACGCCCGAAGAAGCCAGCGATTACCGCCGCATCCTTCATGCAAACCATCTCGATACCATTTTTCTCGGCGCGCCGACTTCCACCGACGAGCGTCTGCGTTCCATCGCCGACGTTTCCTCCGGCTTTCTCTATCTGATTTCTCGCACAGGAGTCACGGGCGCGAAGGATCAGATGCCGGACGATTTGCCCACTCTGTTGCGGCGGGCCCGCGTAGCAACGCAGCTGCCCATCGCCGTCGGCTTCGGAATTTCGCAGCCTGGACATGTTTCGGTTCTGGGTGGCCTGGCCGACGCCGCCGTGATTGGGTCCGCGCTCGTGGCGGAAATCGAAACGGCCACGTCGAACGATTCTTCCGCTGCTGCAATTGAAAATGCTGCGGCTGCGCTGGCCGCGCGAATTCGTTCGCTGAAGCAGGCGGCCCAGGCGGGGCTCTCGAAGCGCGGAGTTGCGCCATGAATTTGAGTGATTGGCGGCGCCGCATCGATGACCTCGACAAAAAGCTCGTCGAGCTCTTGAACGAACGTTCTCAGTGCGCACTGGAGATTGGCAAGTTGAAACAGGCGGCGAATTTGCCGCTCTATCAGCCGGACCGCGAGCGGGAAGTTCTGGAAAATGCGGAGAAAAACAATCGTGGTCCGCTCACCGATGCCGCGATCCGCCGTCTCTTTGAACGCATCATTGACGAAAATCGCGCCGCCGAACGCTCCGCGATGCACAAGGACGACACGGAGAAGGATGCGTGATGAATCGTTTTTGGACATTCCTGCCCACACGGCGTTTTAGGAATTCGCTTTTGTTGGCTGTCGCAGCACTTCTATCGGGCTCTGCCGCCAATGCCCTGAACGTTCGCACTGCTGAGCAGTGCGGAGTTGACCTAAAACAACCTGCCCAAAAAATATTTGCGAACCCCAATGGCAAGAAAGTGTGGAAAGAATACAAAACCGTAAAGGACATTCCCGAAATCAGCAATGGTTACGGATCGACGGCTTTCTACTGGTCGGGCAGCGATGGCCAATTCCTGATTCAGGTGGAAGAGCCTGGCGAAGACTTTAATGGTTATACGGACTACTGTTTCAATCGATTGGGGAATCTTACGGGGCTTCGATATGAGTTGCGTACAGCGTGGGGGTGGGGGTTTCGTGAAGAGGGAACGATTGAGCATGGCAGCCTTCAGCCTTCCAGCACCAATTTTTTTGATACAAAAACTGATAAGAAGGTCCCAAGACCCGACATGGCTGATGACATACCTGATGCACTAAAGCCGCGAATTTACTTGCTAAAATCACAACTGCCTTTTTCGCGGCTTCTGCCCAAATAACCGTATGAAACCTGATTGCGGACTTAGACGGACAAAGAAGGGAACTAACTAGTCCATGGTAATCGTAATGCAAGAGGGCGCGAGTGACGCCCAGATTCAACATGTGATTGACCGCCTGATCGCGAGCGGATTCGACGTGCACCGTTCGACCGGCGCGTCGCACACGGTTTTGGGCGCAGTAGGCGTTCATCGCGATTTCGACCACCGCGATTTTGAGCTTCTCGATGGCGTGCGCGAAGTCATGCGCATCACGCAGCCGTTCAAACTCGCGAGCCGCCAGTTCAAGCCGGAAGGAACCATCGTCGATTTAGGGCGCGGCGTAAAAATCGGCGGCACGGAAGTTGTCGTCGCCGCCGGCCCCTGCTCCGTCGAATCGCCCGACCAGATGATGGCCATTTCGGAAGCGGTTTCCAAAGCAGGCGCAAAGATTCTCCGTGCCGGCGCGTTCAAGCCGCGCACTTCGCCCTACGCATTCCAGGGTCTCGGCGAAAAAGGCCTGCAGATGATGCGCGAAGCCGCCGACAAGTTCGGCCTCTTCACCGTCAGCGAAGTGATGGACCCGTCGCAAGTGGAAATGATGGGCCACTATGTGGACATCTATCAGGTCGGCGCGCGCAACATGCAGAACTATCATTTGCTCCGCGCGCTCGGCGAAGTCCGCAAGCCTGTCTTGCTCAAACGCGGGCTCTCGGCCACGATGGAAGAACTTCTTCTCAGCGCCGAATACATTCTCGCCGGCGGCAATTACAACGTGATCCTCTGCGAGCGCGGCATTCGCACCTACGAAACCTACACGCGCAACACCTTCGACATTGCCGCAATTCCCGTCATCAAAAAACTTTCGCATCTTCCGATGTGGGGCGATCCCTCTCATGGCACCGGCCGTCGCGACAAAGTTCCGCCCATGGCCCGCGCTGCCGTCGCCGCCGGAGCCGACGGCCTGCTTATCGAAGTCCACAACGACCCCGACCACGCGCTCTCCGACGGCGCACAGTCGCTCGAGCCTGAAGCTTTTACGCAACTCATGGCCGAGCTTCGCATCATCGCGCCGGCCATCGGCCGCCGCATGGCGTAAATCGCCGCAATTTCTTTCAAGTTTTGCGGTTCAACTGTAAACTGCCTCATCCCATGTCATCGCACCTGATCCAGCGCGTCACGATTCTCGGCACCGGCCTCATCGGCGGTTCCTTCGCGTTGGCATTGCGGAAATACACGACTGACATTCGTATCGCGGGCTGGGACCGGCCCGAGGCATTGCGCGAAGCGCGCGCGCGGCAAGTTGTTGACGATGTCCATCATGGCGATTTGGCGCCTGCCCTGCGTGGAGCGGATTTGGTCTACATCGCGCTGCCGATTGGCGCGACGCTCGATTTGTTGCCCGACATTGCGCGCTACGCTCCCGGCCACGCCCTCGTCACCGACGCGTGCAGCACCAAATTCCGCATCGTGCAGGCCGCTGCGGAACATTTTGTCGAAGGGCCGCTTTTCCTCGGCGGCCATCCCATGGCTGGCAAAGAGGTCTCGGGCGTTGCAAACGCTGACGCCGACCTCTTCCGCGGAAACACGTACGCGCTGGTTTCCGATTTGTTGAAGACGCAGGAGTCAGAGGAGTCGCCGCGCGATCCGCGCATCGTCGCGTTCACCAAAATTCTGGAAAAAATCGGAGCGCGCCCGTTTTGGCTCGGAGCGGAGCAGCACGACGACGCCGTCGGCCTCGCTTCGCACCTGCCGCAGTTGGCAGCGGTGGCTCTCGCGACATTCCTATACGATCGCCTCGATGAAAACGGCCTGCCGATTACGCTCGCCGGCCCCGGCCTCCGCGATTCGTTGCGGCTCGCAGGTAGCCCCTACTCGACGTGGCGCGACATCGTCCTGACCAACAAAGAAATGCTTTCTGCCGCGCTCGATATGTTCGCCCGCCGCCTCGACGAAATCCGCGAAAAGCTGGGCTCCCGCGAACTCGAAGCCGATTTCGACGCGGCCAACGAATTGTACCGATTGCTTCGCGGTCTCTAGTTTTTTCTCGAACGCTTTTTTCCCGTGCCGCGAGCCGGTAAGCTTTTCCGGGAGCCTGCTCATGTTCATTGGCCATTTTGCGGTTGGATTCGCAGCCAAAAAATTCGCTCCGCGCACTTCGCTCGCGTGGCTCATCGCCGCGCCGCTTCTGAGCGACATTCTTTGGCCCTTCTTTCTTCTGCTGGGTTGGGAGCACGTTCGCATCGTCGCGGGCTTCACGCGTTACAACCCGTTCGACCTCTACGATTTTCCCTGGTCCCACAGTCTGCTTCTGTGCGTGTTCTGGGCGACGCTTTTCGCCGCCGTGTACTACGCTTTCGCGCGTTACACGGCCGGCGCAATCGCCATCTGGGCTGGCGTTCTTTCGCACTGGGTTCTCGATTGGATCACGCACATCCCCGATATGCCTCTCGCTCCCGGCGGTGGCCCGCGCTTCGGCCTCGGACTTTGGAATCATGTCGCCGCTACCCTGGCGGTTGAAATCGTCATGCTTCTCGTCGGCGTGTTGCTCTATATCTCGGCCACTCGCGCCCAGGATCGCATTGGCAATTATGCTTTTTTCGCATACGTCTTCGTTCTGCTGCTGCTCTTTATCGGTGATCGTTTCAGCACCGGACTGCCCACTGTCGGCGAAATCATTTGGTCGGGCCTCATCGCGGAAGTCATCCTGCTCGCCTGGCCTGCGTGGTTTGATCGTCACCGCGTCGCTCGCGTTTGAGCCTGGTCATGCTGTGCGAAAATCTCTTCAGCAGAGGCTGCTAGCAATTGCTTAAGTCCATTTCTCTATTGAAAGACCGCGTTTCTGAGTGGGACGAATACCCTTTTTCTGTTCCGTCGATTCGAACTTTGCGCACAGTGACGTTCACGTCGCGCATAACGTTTTTCGCCGGAGAGAACGGGACAGGGAAATCCACATTGTTGGAAGCAATTGCGACCCACTATGGTTTTGGAAAGGAGGGCGGCAACCGGAATTTCAGGAATAACACCACGAGCAGCAATTTATCGATCGACCCGCTGGCTCGTGCATTGCGTTTGTCATTTGATAAGAGGACGGGGAAAGGGTTTTTTCTTCGCGCGGAAAGTTTCTTTAATAACGCAACGTATGTCGATGAGATTGGTGCGGAACAGTCCTATGGCGGCCGCAGCCTGCATGCGCAGTCGCACGGTGAATCTTTCTTTACATTGCTTGACGTCCGCTTCCGTCAGAACGGACTTTTTCTTCTGGATGAACCCGAAGCCGCTCTGTCTCCCCAGCGCCAATTGGCATTCTTGGTCCTTATCCATGACACGGTCAGCAAATACAAGGACGCGCAGTTCATCATCTCCACGCACTCCCCCATCTTACTGGCGTACCCGGATTCGCAAATCTTTAGTTTCGACGGGGACCACATCCATCCAGCCGAATACGAGCAGATTCCCGCCGTCCAAATCTCAAAACGTTTTCTTGGTAATCGCGAAAAATTCCTGTCTGAACTGCTTCGAGAAGAACCTTCACTTTTTACTGAAACAAAGCGAATCGTGACTCCGAAACCCCGAATTCGCTAGAAAATAGCGGCACGCGAAAGCAGCTTCAAAAGAGTGCAGCGGGCAGGGCTTCATTCCGCCCGCCTCGTTCCCATGGGCGAATGTACAGCTGAACCAAATCTAGTACTTCGCTCAATTGTTTCGAATTGTTTTTCGCGGTAGCGTCTTGCATGAGCTTCGCAGTTACGTCGTCTTCGCCATCACTCCCACAGTTAACCGCGTCTGGTTACCCTCGTCCAGGCTCTGCGTTGGAGCGATCGGTTTCTCTTCCCAACTCATCGCTCTTTTGCCGTTTCCTTCACTCTTTCTTGCCCCGAGCGATTTCTGCGAGGGGTGCACGAACGGCACGCTCTTTTGCCGTGCGCGGCAACTCATCTCTAGTCTTTTCAATCACTTCCGCACTCTTTACCAAAACACCCGGGGTGTACCCCAATTGTTGCCAATTCGGGAATCGCCCCATCCTTTCTGCCCCCCTTCTTCCTGCGGTACACTCGCCTCGTCGCTTTTCGGAGCCTTCTTCCATGGACAAGCGCATCTCCTCGCCTGCCGCCGCAATCGAAAATCTCAAAGACGGCATGACCATCCTCATGGGCGGCTTCGGGCTTTGCGGCATTCCGGAAAATTTGATTGCCGCCGTGCAGCGCGCGGGCACAAAGGACCTCACCATCGTCTCCAATAACGCGGGAGTCGACGGCTTCGGCATCGGCGTTTTGCTCGAAAAACGCCAGGTCAAAAAAATGGTCTCGACCTACGTGGGCGAAAATAAACTTTTCGAGCAGCTTGTCACGAGCGGGGAATTGCAACTCGAACTCAATCCACAGGGCACTTTCGCCGAGCGCATTCGCGCCGGTGGAGCGGGCATTCCCGGTTTTTACACGCCGACGGGCGTCGGCACCCTGGTCGCCGAAGGAAAAGAGACGCGCGAATTTGACGGACGGCAATATGTTTTGGAACGCGGCATTCGCGGCGATTTCGCGTTCATCAAAGCCTGGAAAGGCGATCGCTGGGGCAATTTGATTTACCGAAAAACCGCGCGCAACTTCAATCCCATGATGGCCACCGCCGCCGATTACGTCATCGCTGAAGTCGAAGAACTCGTCGAGCTCGGCCAGCTCGATCCCGACAACGTGCACACTCCCGGCATCTACATCAACGCCATCTTCCAGGCTAAGCACGAAAAGCGCATCGAGCGCCGCACCACGAGGAGATCATGAACGAAAACTATCCGATGAATGTGATGCAACCAAGCAGACAATCTTTGGCCGGCAAGACGATTTGGTTGGCTGTCACCGGGATTACCGCTTTCTTTTGCTTGGTTCTTGCCGGTGCCGCCGCGAAGTTCGTTCGGCCGTTCCAAGAGATGTTTCAAGGTCTCAATGTTGAGCTCCCGTGGGCGACGCGTTTTCTTTTGGCCTCTTATCACTGGACCCTACCAGCCTTCTATCTCGGTCTGGTGATTGCTGTTTTTGCGGTTCAGTTTTTTGGGCGTGATTTTCGGACGAAACGCCTTTATACCGTTCGGGTTTTGCTCGCCGCTGTTGTGGGCGCAAGCTTGATTGTTTTTCTCCTCTATCTACCGCTGCTGACTTTGGCTGGCAAACTTGTCGACACGAAATAACTTCAGCGATCAAATATGCCACTGAGCGACGAACAAAAGCGGGAACGGATTGTGAAGCGAATCGCGCGGGAACTGCGCGACGGCTTTTACGTGAATCTCGGCATTGGCATTCCGACACTCGTGGCGAATTATGTGCCGAAGGGAATGGAAGTGATTCTGCAATCGGAAAATGGAATGTTGGGCGTCGGGCCGTATCCGCTCGATTCGGAAGTGGACCCCGATCTCATCAACGCTGGGAAAGAAACCATCAGTGAAATTCCGGGTTGCAGCTATTTTTCTTCCGCCGATTCCTTCGCCATGATTCGCGGCGGCCACATTGACCTTACCGTTCTCGGAGCGCTGCAGGTGGACGAAAAGGGAACTCTCGCCAACTGGGCCGTGCCGGGCAAAATGCTCAAGGGCATGGGCGGCGCGATGGATCTCGTCGCAGGAGCGAAGCGAGTCTTCGTTGCGATGGAGCACGCTACCAAAGACGGCAAACCAAAAATCCTGAAAAGCTGTACGTTGCCGCTCACCGGCGTTTCGGTTGTCGACCATATCGTGACCGAACTCGGCGTCATGGACATCACGCCGCAAGGAATCGTTCTCAAGGAATTGGCGCCGGACGCGACACTCGAACAAATTCAATCGCTGACCGAGCCCAAATTGATTCTTCCACCCGGCGGGCCCGCGCCGATGCTGGCCTGATTGCGATGAAAGCGAAAGCGAAGCCAAAACACGCGCGCAGAAAAATGGCGCACGCAACCGAAGCCATGAAGGAATGGTCGGCGATGCTCGGGCAGGAGATTGAGAAATGGCCGAAAGTGACCGCGAAACCGATGTTCGGAATGAAGTGTTATTACCGAGGGAAAAATGTATTTGGCGCGTTGCCCGTGACGCGATGCATCGACAACGAAAGCTCGTTCATGTTCAAGATTCATCCGCTGACGCCTGCGCTGCTGAAGAAGGCGGACGGCGATGCGCGAGTCTCGGCGAGCAAAGCGCTTAAGGCGATGAAATGGACGCTGTTCGAGATGAGCTCGGAGAGCGATTTGCACGATGCCTTGTGGTGGCTCGGCCAGGCTTATGAACGGGCGAAATAAGGATTTAGCGCTAGAATCAAGGAACCCATGGACCCACACTCGATCATCGTAATCAGCCTGCACTCGCCGAAAGAAAAAATCTGGGGCGAACTGCTGAGCATCAATCCGTCCGGCGTGACGCTGCGCGGCATCGATTTAAATTCGTTCGACCACTTCATAAGCCAGATCAACGATCCGCACGGCGAACGCACAGGGCTGCCGACGGTTTTCTTTCCGATGAATCGCGTTGAGCGCATTTCGCTGGACGAGCCGAGTGGCTCGATCCCTTCCATGTCAGAAATTTTCGCGCGCAAAGCGGGCCGCTCGCTCGCCGACTATCTCGCGCAATTCGCGTAAAGCGAAACAACTGCGCTACACTTCAAGTCAATGCAAGGTCGCATCTGGACGGTACCCAATCAAATCACGTTTCTCCGGCTCGGCTTCCTGCCGTTCTTTCTGATTTTGGTTTCGTACGACGAATTCAAATGGGCGCTGTTGATTCTGGTCGCTGCGGGATTGAGCGACGGCATCGACGGATTGCTTGCGCGAAAACTAAATCAGAAATCCGCGCTCGGCGCGTACCTCGATCCGATTGCGGACAAATTATTGTTGTCTTCGTCGTTTGTCGTGCTGGCGATGGCGAAAAAAGTTGCGTGGTGGCTGACGATCATGGTGCTGAGCCGCGACGTTTTGTTGCTCGTCGTCGCTGCCGTGATTATTTTGATTTCCGGCTATCGTCCGTTTCCACCAAGCATCTACGGAAAATTCACGACGTTTTTTCAAATTATTTTTGTTTTCGCCGTGGTTCTCGCCGCCGCGTATCCCTATCCGCACTGGGAACAAGTGAACAACGGACTGCTTTACACCGTGACGGCATTCACCGTGTTTTCCGGATTCCACTATTCCTTCGCGACCACGCGAAGACTCAGCGCCTAACTCACCGGATCGTGAAAGTGCAGCAGCATCAAAACAAAACTGGCGATGACGGCCAGGCCCGCAAGCCAGCCGAGAAGTTGCGCGCGAACCCGTTCGGATTTGTTCATCGGTTCGCGGTCCACAAAAAGTTTGCCAAGTAAAAAGCCGGCGGCGAGTCCTCCGCCGTGCGCCCAATTGTCAATTCCAATTCCGCCGAAGATTCCCAATGCGAACAGGAAAACGAGGGAGCTGATCAGGCGCGAACGCAGGTCGCGCATGTACGCGCCGCCGCGTTTCGTGGTGATGGCGAGAATCGCGCCCATGACGCCGAGAAGCGCGCCGCTTGCGCCCAGCGAAAAATGTCCCGCGACCGAGCTGAGCAGAAACCCGAACGCGCCCGTAACGGTGTAGAGAAAAAGAAATCGTGGCGAACCGTAGAGTTCTTCGAGAGCCGGACCGAATTGCATGAGGGCCATCATGTTGAAGCCGATGTGAATCAGGCCTCCGTGCAAAAACATCGCGGTGATCAGCCGCCAGAATTGATGATCGAAAAGAACGGACGGGCCAAAAATCGCACCGAGCCGGTAGGAAGAAATTCCATCGAGCCGCCAGAGAATGCTGAGGCCGCCGGCCTGGCCCGCTTGCATCGTAAACATCAGCTGGACGGCAAAGAGCAAAAAATTCAAGCCGAGAAAAATTGTGGAGACCGGTGCGTTCAGGCCAGTAACGCCCGCAAGTTTTTTGGTAAGCGCGGCGAGAGAAAAAGTAAGATTGGTTCCACATTCGTGACAGCGGGTGGCGGAGACGCCGACGAGGGCGTTGCAGGCGGGGCAGAGCTTTGGGCGAGGCTGCCGGTCGCCGCCGCTGAAGAGTCCGCGGAAGGAATTTTTCCAGCGCTCGATGCGCGTTTGCCAGCGATAGGGAAGTGCCAACGAGCCTCCTTGCGGCGTGCAGTGTGCGTTCCTATAATACCGAAATTGCGCCGCGAGCTTGCGGTGCGGGAAAACATGGACAAATTCGAAGAGATGGGGCGGGACATCGAGGAAGCGCTGCAGCGGGTGCGGAAGTTCGTGGAAGAAGAAGTTGCGCCGGAGACGGAAAAACGGACGGCGATTTTTCTGCGCGAAGTGTCCGAGAAATTGACGGAAGCGGCGGGCTGGCTGGAAAAGCGGCGAGCCGCGCGGCAGAACGATTCGACGAAGGTCTCCTCTTGAAGTTGATGGCGATGTTGGCCGCAGCGCGGAAGAATTCGCGACGAGGCTCTTTTGTTTTTGCTTTCTGTGCAATCACTGTGGCGTTTGCAATTGTGGGATGCGCCGGCAGAAAACCAATTGTGAGCAACCGGCCTTCGGCGCCGGTTTCGACTCCAGCGGCGACAGAAGAAGAGGCGAAGCGATCGACGTCGGCGGATGCGCCGCCGCAGCCGAAACCGAATGCGGCGCCGCCGAAGCGGAGCAGGCCGGCGGACTCCGCCGCACCGATTTATACGGAAGAGGGAAATGCTTCGTGGTACGGCGCGCCGTTTCATGGCAGGAAAGCATCGAACGGCGAAACGTACGACATGAACAAAATGACGGCGGCGCACCGGACGCTGCCCTTCGATTCGATCGTGCGCGTGACGAATCTGAACAACGGGAAAACGACGACGGTTCGAATCACGGATCGCGGGCCGTTTGTGGACAATCGAATCATTGATTTGTCGAAGGCGGCGGCGCAAGAGATTGAGTCAATCGGGCCGGGCGTGGTGCCGGTACGGATCGAAGTGCTTTCCGGGCCGGATCCGGCGGCGGGATTTTTTACGGTGCAGGTGGGCGCGTTCAAGGAAAAAGGGAATGCGGACCGGTTGAAGGAACGGCTTGGCGCGAGCTATTCGCCGATTGTTGTCCAGCAGGTGACGCTGGAGGACGGAGCGTTTTACCGCGTGCGCGTGGGACGCGTTTCGGGCGAACAACAAGCGCAGCGACTGGGCGAAGAGTTGCGCGTGAAGGAAGGATTCAAGCCGATGGTGTTGCGGATTGACGAGCAGAATTCCGGGGAGACCACGCCATGAGCGTGGATTGTTTGTTCTGCAAAATTGGGGCGAAACAGATTCCGGCGAAACTCGTGTTTGAAGACGCGGACGTGTTTGCGTTTGCGGATATCAATCCGCAGGCGCCGACGCATCTGCTGATTTGCCCGAAGCGGCATTTTGCGTCATTGCACGAGGCGCAAGAGAGCGATGGAGCAGTGCTGGGGAAAATGGCTCTGGTTGCGGCGGAATTGGCGCGGGAACGAAAACTGGAAGCGGGATACCGGACGGTGGTTAATACTGGCGCGGGCGCGGGGCAGACGGTTTTTCATTTGCACATGCATCTGCTCGGCGGAAGAAGTTTTCACTGGCCCCCGGGTTAAGTGAACCGACTGTTTATGAGAAGACGTGCGATACGAAGCGAACGGAAACACGACGAGTTCCGGCGGAATTACGGCGGCCTACGACTTTGAAAATCACCTGATTCAAAAGGGCGGAGTGACCATCGTGTATGACGGCGATGGGAACCGCGTTTCGAAGACGGTGGGCGGAGTTACGACGCTGTACCTGGTGGACACGCAGAATCCCACCGGGTACGCGCAGGTGATTGCGGAAGAAGCGCAGAACACGGCGCCGCTGGTGCCGTATGTGTACGGGCTGGAGCGGATCAGCCAGCGGCGGACGGTGGTGATCAATGGAAATTTCACTACGCAGATCCGCTATTTCGATTACGACGGCCACGGCAGCGTGCGCGCGCTGACGGACCCGACCGGCGCAGTCACCGACACCTACGACTACGACGCGTTCGGAAATTTAATCCATCAAACGGGAACAACGCAAAACGTCTATCTCTACTCCGGCGAACAGTTCGACCCCGACCTAAACCTCTACTACAACCGCGCTAGATACCTGAACGTGGGCACGGGCCGGTTTTGGTCCATGGACAATGAGGAGCCGAATCCATTCGATCCAACTTCTTTGCATCGGTACTTGTACTCAGACGATGATTCTGTCAATCGAAGCGACCCGTCTGGAAGGGAGACACTCACAGATACGAATCTTGCGGTAGCTCTAGCAGTCGTTGTGGCAACTTTTGCGACGATTATTGCGCAAAGGGCACTGCAAAATGTCAAGTTTGAAAAGGGAATGCGGCTCAACCATTACACGCAGTGGATCTTCCTGCCCCTAATCATGGCGGGAGGAATCGACAGCCCATCCGGTCTAAATTTTTTCACGCCCGACTTCTATACTTCCGGCGCTCAAGCGCAGGCAGCACTAAACATGAAGACCAAACCCGAACTGTTTATCAACCTGACCGTATACTCGTACACCGACGGACTTAGCGAACCCCGACCGGTGGCGGGGGGAACCGGAACAGAGTATTGGACGGCGCGCGTTGTTCCTTTCTGGCCGAGGTGGCCGGTTCTTTTTCCTCTAGAAGAAGAGATCAATTCGATTTTGCCCAATCCGTTAAACTGAACACTCGAACTCTGGAGCTCTCGATGATTGTCAATGCCGCAGGAACGCTGGCTCTTTCCAATTTCCGCTGGATTGATGCAGGCACCCTTTGGTCGTACGGGCTCGGTGGACCAGAGCCTAAACAAAACCGCCTTTCAGATGCCAAATGGCTAACTCTCGTTCAGGGCGCGGAGGATTACTTTGCGGTTGTGCACCATTTTGAAGACGGCAGAGTGCAATTGACAGCCCACTCGTATCGAAATATTTCCGAAGTAATTTCCACCATCGAGCTACAGATTGAGGACGCTAAGTCCCATGACGTCGAAATGGCTGTTTCGAGATTTACAGGAGAAAGTTTAGCCTGGTCTTTTCTTCCTAGGGCGTATGTTGTTCGGCCCTTTGAAGAGGTCTTCTTGCTCTTAATTGATTGGAGTCGGAAAACCGCGCAGATACAGTCTCCATCTTGGTACAAAGAGTCCTATGACACGATGTACCAAGGGATTCTAAACGTAACGGAAATTCCAGATAGTTCTCTACTGATTTTTTCCATTCAGCGAGACTCGGAACCGCTGCTTTTTGACCCCTCGAAAAGGAAGATAGTTCAGAAACTCTCGTTGGCCGATCGGAGGGGAAATCCTCAGCTCTACTTCCGCCGAACGGCAGCGGAGCTTTGGGCGAGCGATTACGACACGCTGATTAGACTAGACTCACGCAATTGGGACTTACTCAGTACGCTGAAATTAGAGGAAGGTCACGATGGTATGAAAACAAGTAACGTAGGAGAGTATTACTTTAGCCCAGACGAGAGTCTTTGCCTTGTCGCTCGTCCTCACAGCGGAGACATCGTCGGCATTGACTCGAACACTTTCACCGTCACTTTTCAAGTCGAGATAGGGGGCCAACCCCAGGATGTAGGCCTACTTCGTGGTGGGCTTGCGGTCGCACGCGACTTGAAGACGGGAAGGCTCCTTCAGGGAATTCTGCGGGCGATTTAGTTGCCGCTCGGGCAGAGCGAGTCTTGCAGCTACGACCCGAACGGAAATCTGGCGACGAAGACGGACTTCAACGGGAAGACGACGAGCTACGCTTACGACGGCGTAAACCAGTTGCTGTCGAAGGCGCCGGATCCGAGCTTTGGCGCGGGAGCCGTGACGTTCACGTATACGGGCGGGCGCCGGGCAACGATGACGGACGCGAGCGGTACGACAAGCTACGGCTACAGTGCGGAGAATCTGCAGCAGGTGAATAAGCCTGCAGGGACGCTGTTTTACAGCTACGACCTGGCGGACAATGTGACGCAGCTGAGCGGCGGCGGAATGACGGTGAATTACACCTACGACGCGCTGAACCGGCTGGCGACGGTGCAGGAAGGCAATACGGGGACGACGAGCTACGGGTACGACAACGTGGGGAATTTGCAAAGCGTGACTTATCCGAACGGAGTGGTGCACGCGTACAGCTACGACAATCGGAACCGTTTGACGAACTTGGGCGTCGCGAAGGGGGCGAGCAATCTAGCGAGCTACGGGTACACGCTGGATGCAGCGGGGCATCGCACGAGCGTCGCGGAGCTTTCCGGCAGAACCGTCAACTACACTTACGACAATCTGTACCGGCTGACGAATGAGACGGTGGCAGCGGATCCAGCGAACGTAAACGGAGCCGTGAGCTACACCTACGATCCGGTGGGCAATCGGAAGCAGATGACTTCGACACTGCCGGGGGTGGCGGCGGGGCTGTGGAACTACGACGCGAATGACCGGTTCACGGCGGGCGATGGCTACGACGCGAACGGGAACACGACGAGTTCCGGCGGAATTACGGCGGCCTACGACTTTGAAAATCACCTGATTCAAAAGGGCGGAGTGACCATCGTTTATGACGGTGATGGGAACCGCGTTTCGAAAACGGTTGCGGGCGTAAAGACGCTGTACCTGGTGGACACGCTGAATCCGACGGGCTATGCGCAAGTGATTGCGGAAGAGGCGCAGAACACGGCGCCGCTAGTGCCGTATGTGTACGGACTGGAGCGGATCAGCCAGCGGCGGACGGTGGTGATCAATGGAAATTTCACCACGCAGATCCGCTATTTCGATTACGACGGCCACGGCAGCGTCCGCGCGCTGACGGATCCGAACGGCGCCGTCACCGACACCTACGACTACGACGCCTTCGGCAATTTGATCCATTCCACAGGGACGACGCAAAACGTCTATCTCTACTCCGGCGAGCAGTTCGACCCCGACCTCAACCTCTACTACAACCGCGCTCGATACTTGAATGTAAGCACTGGTCGATTTTGGAGTATGGATGAATTCGGCGGTAGGCCTGCTGACCCACAAAGTCTCCATAGGTATTTGTATGGCGCTAACGATCCGGTAAGCCGGAGGGATCCGTCGGGGCACGATTTTATTCAGACAATTGGTGCTCTCGCGGTCCAGAAGATCTTAGTCACGCAGACGATCATTGGAGCTGGCATCGGTGGAGCTCTTGGATGTGTGGGAGGCGCTCTCGATAGCGAGAGCAGGTGTAGCCAGGGGTTCTTTAGTGGAATTTTGGCTGGAGCGGTGACCGGGGCTCTTGGTGGCGCTTACTTGGGAACAGCTTTTGGGGCGAGCCAAGCAGGGCGAGTCTTACTCACCCTCGCTTCGAGTGGACTTGGCGGGTCGGCGGCCTATTACGCAGCTAAACGAAAGCAATACACACTTGCAATCTTTTATGCTTTCACCACTATTGGAACGGGCTGGCTAACTTTGGGAGCGAGCGCCTCCGGCACATCGGGAGTGGCGGGCGCGGTAGAAGGCGGCGGAGGTGGGCTAGGGCGATATAACTTCTTAAGTCAGATCAATCCTGCCCCGGAACCAACAGACATGAACTGCGTCGCATGTGCAATCGCCGTTGACAATGTGCTCGCCGGCGATGCGCCATCCGCTGCACCAAAGACGGGGCCGGTTGATATCAATGAACTGGCAGTCCGATACGGTAGCCAATGGGTTCAGATGTCAATTTCTGAGATTGAGAGTCAAGTCGCAGCTGGAGGACCGGGCACCCGAGGAATAGTGTTTGGTGGACGGTCTGGGGTCGGAGCGGTAGGGCACGTCTTCAATGTTGAGAACTATGGAGGCACCGTGAATTTCATCGATGGACAGGCGGGTGGTGCTGCGCAAACTGGTGGCTACGACTTTTATTATTTCTTATTAACGAGTAGGTAATCCAAGGCAGAAAAATCATGATAAATTCGGAAACTGCTAAGCAAATTGCCGTGACAGAAATAAACAGAAACTACAGGGGCCAGTTCGGCCCACTAGTTGTTCTTGATCAGCACACTATTCAGAAAGAATATGGGTGGATTTTTTTTTATTCAACACAACAATACGCAGAGACCGGTGACTTTCGATATGCCTTGGCGGGCAACGGCCCCCTAATCGTAGAGAAAGCGGACGGCGCGGTTTACAGGTTTGGAACATCCAAACCTCCAGAGGAAATGATTCGAGAATATGAACTACAGCGAGGCCATTCAGGTCGCTAACACTGATGTTGGGGCAAGCAACGTATTGGCGGGTGGGACACCCTTAATGCGCTGAGACGATTTTGACTTTTTCCGGAGTGGCCTACCTTTTCGGATTTGGTTCGTGAAAAGGTGGGTCTTGCCGGATCCGAGCTTTGGTGCGGCTGCGGTGACTTATACGTACAGCGGCGGGCGCCGGGCGACGATGACGGACGCGAGCGGTACGACAAGCTACGGCTACAGTGCGGAGAATTTGCAGCAGGTGAATAAGCCTGCGGGGACGCTGTTTTACAGCTACGACCTGGCGGACAATGTGACGCAGCTGAGCGGCGGCGGAATGACGGTGAATTATACGTACGACGCGCTGAACCGGCTGGCGACGGTGCAGGAAGGAAACACAGGGACGACGAGCTACGCGTACGACAACGTGGGGAATCTGCAGAGTGTGACGTCTCCGAACGGAGTGGTGCACGCGTACAGCTATGACACGCGGAACCGTTTGACGAACTTGGGCGTCGCGAAGGGCACGAACAATCTAGCGAGCTACGGGTACACGCTGGATGCGGCGGGGCATCGCACGAGCGTTGCGGAGCTTTCCGGCAGAACCGTCAACTACACTTACGACAATTTGTATCGTTTGACGAATGAAACAGTTTCCGCGGATCCTTCAGCGATCAATGGAGCGGTAACCTATATCTACGATGCCGTGGGCAATCGGAAGCAGATGGCTTCGACGCTGCCGGCGTTTCATTGGCCGCCGGGCTAAGAAAGATCGCGACCGAAATTGCGGCGTGCCTAGCAAGAATCTGGACCGCGTGCGGTTCTGACCGTTTACGGCGTGTTGAAGAATTCCCACATGGCAGGAGCGGAGACGGCGTCTCCAGGGCGTTTGGTTAAGCCGAGGCCTTCGAGCGCCAGGCGGAGAACGCTTTGGTGCTGGTAGAAGGCGATTGATTTGTATCCGCGCTTGGAAAAAGGGCTGACCACGACAGCGACCACGTGACCACCACCCGAAGTGAAGTCCAGATTTCCGGCTTCATCGAAAAGGATGACGAGGAGGCCGTCCTTCTGAAACTGCGAGCTGTTGATGAGCGGATCGATGTTGGACTTGAGCCAGGCGTCAGCGGTGCTCAGCGGACAATCGTGCGCGTCATTGCAAACATTCGGGACGAGGAAAGAGTAGTCGGGCAGACGGGCATTCGTGAGGTCGGCGGCGAGCTGAGTGAAAGGGACGAGATTTTGCATCTGGACGGTATCATTCTGCACATCCGTGAAATAGGCGAGCGGGTTATGGCGGACAGAATATTGTCCCATGTCGTCACCGGTGTAACCGACGGAGGGCAGATTTTCGGCGTAGGACTTCCAGGTCTTGCCGGCCGCGAGCAGATCGCGAACGACGTTGTCTGCGTCGATGGGAAAGGTGTGCGGGGTGAGGGAGTCGGTCAGAGAAAGCGGCGCGAAGGTCTGACCGGCGGTGAGTTCAAGATAATCGGGTTGGGAGGGATGCGCGTTAGCGAAATAGTTTGTCGCGAGACCGTACTGGCCGATGAGGCCATTCAAGTACGGCATCGAAGGACTGGCGATAACGTCGGCGTAGTTGGCGTTTTCCTCGACGACGATGAAGACATGGCCGAAGCGCACGTTCATGCCGGGCGGAGGTGGCGGCGGAGTGTTGGCCACTTGTCCCACGCAGCCGGCCAAGGCTAGCGCACAGATGGCAAGCGCAAGCAAGCGAAGCCGAGTTGCGGACGGGCGGACGTTCGCGTCTAGGCGCGCTGAGGTGCGGGAGTTCGTGGCTTTAAACCGCGCGGACTCATCGATTTGAGGAGAGCATTCCATTGCACGAGAGTAGCCACGGAGCAGGCGAACGTCTGTACGGTTGTGGACAGGCGTGCGGCCACCCGAGCGACTCAAGCAATTACAGCAAAATAATTAAGATTTACCGCAGTACTCGCGGCGAGCCTTGATAATGGCTCGTGCCATGTGAATCTCTGCGAACAACCTGTCCGACTGCAGGGGCTTTGTGATGTAACTATCCGCTCCCGCTGCCATTCCCAATGTCCTCTCGCCCTCCGCAGAGTTGCTCGTCATTAGCATCAGGAAAATGTCCTTGCGCCGTAGTTTGTGCCTGATCACTTGGCATAGCTCGATGCCGGACAGATCGGGCATTATCCAGTCCGTGATTACGATATCGGGATCGTGTTTTGCGATGAGGTCCAACGCTTGCCGTGCGTTTTCGGCGAAGGAAACGTCGTACGGTTTTCCCTGGAAAGCGTATTCCGCGAGCTTGCGTGAGACCGCGGAATCATCCACGACAAGAATGCGCAACGGCTCATAGGTTTCGCATCCTGTTTGGTCCGGTAGCGCGCGGTTCGGGTTCATGCCGATCCGCAAAGGAGCAGGATCAGTGCCAATCAGGTCGGCAAGAGACGGTCTAAGTCCATATTTTGGGGCGCCTTACAAGATCGCGTTGAGTTGCTGAGGCGACGGCTGTTGCAATATGTAGCGTATTGGAACCAGGCATGCCAATCGGCACACTCCCCAGGGGTAACTTTACTAGGAAGCAAGAGGATGGCTACACCCGTGGCCATCCTTATTTCTGCTCGATGAAACGATAAACAAAGGTGCAGGCCACCCCGAGTTGCTTACTCATTTTTTTTCGATGATTCCGATGCCGAACTACCTACCGTTTTCTCCGCGAGGCGGTCAATCTTCTCCATGAGATCCAATAAGCCCGGAGGGTAATGATTCAGTTGGGGTGAAAAGCGAATGATGTGTATGTTTTGTTTCTCATTGCCACGAGTGATCTGAATTACCAAATTACGTTTAAAGGGCAGCGCGTTCTTGGATTCAAATTTGGCTGACAGGGATCTGATTGATTTCCTATTTAGAAGTGCGACCAATGACTCCGTTTCCTCGGGAGTTAAGGTTGTTTTGTAGCTCCGTGCCCGGTTGTCCTCTGACGATGACGAAGAAATCGAGGAAACACGAACTGTATACCTGACGCCTCCATCCTCGGAAACCACGAGAGACTTCGTGGTGCCTGAATCAAGGTCGAACGACTCTTCGTCGTATTTTAGCAATGGAACGGGCGCGCTCTCTTCTGGAGGCGGTAAGCCTTGGCCGACTAAGCCTGCCGTCAGAGCCAACGCCAGAAGGGCCAGCACCACAGCTGTGGTTTTCAAGTATTTCTGCATCGATTAGCCTCCCATTCTGCCAACGACTCAGTCCGTGTCAACACGGCGAAGTCGCTTTTTTGAAAGGATTATTGCTGGGTCAGGGTGATGTCGTCGAAGCAGAGAATGTAGCCGGAGCTGGCGGCGTTTTTGCCGGTGACGGTGAATTTGAAGGTTTGCGCGCCGGGCGTGGCGATGGTGACGAGACCCAAATCGAAGACGGCGTAAGAGCCGGTGGTATTGGAGTACGTGTCCGCGGGCGAACCGACGTTGGTGCCGTTGACGCTCAACTGCATGATGCCGCGAGACGTGGTGGTCTTCATGGAGACTTTGACGTCGTAAGTGCCGGGTGTGGGAACGTTGAGAGTGAAAGAGAGATTGTCGCCAACTTTTCCGGAGCTGAAGAGAATGCCTGTGCCATCCGGGAAGCCGGAGAAGCCGAATCCGCCAACGCCGGGGCCGGAAGAGACGTTGGGCAAGTTGGAAGTTGCGTAGGTTGCAGGGGTTTTGGCGAGCGCGCTGGAGAAAGACCAGGAGTTGACGTTGGTGGTGACGGCGCTGCCGCCGGTGCCGCCGGTGAAACCGACGTAGGCGGTGGATGAACCAACGGTGGCGGGGATGTTGATGGGCCAGGAAGTGGTAAAGACGGCGTTGGTTGTGGCGTCGGTGATGGACATGGAGAGATTGGTGCCGTCGTAGCTGAAATGCACGTTGAAAACGTGGCCACTGTGGAGATCGACGCCAGAGGCGCTGAGGTCGGTGAACGGAACGGTTGGAGCGGCGCCGTTGGTGTAGATGCCAGTGGAGTCCGGACCTTCACCGGAATTGCTGAAGAGATCGAACTTAACAGCGACGCTGTTGGGGATTCCGCCCGTGGTGCCGCCATAGCCAAGGCCACCACCGGACGGGCCGAGAGCCGTGATGCTGGAATTTTGAATGACGAAGGCCATACCGTCGGCGGACGTGGTGCTTGCGGGAGTCATCTGGAAGCTGAAGTCCGAAGTGAAATTACCGATGCTGAGCGGCTGGCCATACCAGACGGCGCTCGCTTCACCAGATAGTCCATCGTTGATTTCGAGAGCGGTTCCGTTGAGTTTGGCGTTGCCGCGAATGGCGAGTGGCGCGCCGGCGAAGCCCGTGCTGAAACTGAAGGAAGCGGTGGAGGAGCCGATGGTGTAGGAGGCAGAGCCGACGGCACTTTGCGAGAAGCCGGAAGCGACGGCGATGGCGTTGATGGTTTGCGAAGTCGAGACAGAAATTGGTGCGCTGTAAACGGTGGAACCGGTTGTGGGCGTGGAACCGTTGGTCGTGAAGTAGATTGTCGCGCCAGCGGTGGTGTCGCTGAGGGTGACGGACTGCGCGGAGGCGTAGGTTCCGCCTGCGGGCGAGAACGTAGGCGTGGCGGCTCGCGGGAGATTGATGGTGTAGGCGGCGGAGCCAACGGCACTTTGCGAGAAGCCCGTGGCAACGGCGATGGCGTTGATGGTTTGGGAAGAAGAGACGGAGATGGGCGCGGAGTATTTCGTGGAGGAAGTCGTCGGAGTGGAGCCGTTGGTCGTGTAGTAGATAGTCGCGCCAGCGGTAGTGTCGCTGAGAGTGACGGATTGCACGGAGGTGTAGGTTCCGGCGACGGGTGAGAAAGTCGGAGTTGCTGCCTGAGGAATGTTGATGGTGTAAGAGGCGGAGCCGACGGCGCTTTGCGAGAAGCCGGAGGCAACGGCGATGGCGTTGATGGTTTGGGAAGAAGAGACGGAGATGGGCGCGGAGTATTTCGTAGAGGAAGTGGTCGGGGTTGAGCCGTTGGTGGTGTAGTAGATGGTCGCGCCAGTCGTGGTGTCGTTGAGGGTGACGGACTGAACGCCGGTGTAGGTGCCCGCGCCTGGAGTGAACGTAGGCGTAGCGGCTTGCGGGAGATTGATGGTGTAGGAAGCGGAACCGACGGCGCTTTGCGAGAAGCCGGACGCGGTGGCGATGGCGTTGATGGTGGTGGTGGAAGAGACGGAGATGGGCGTCGAATAAACGGCCGAGCTCGTTGTCGGCGTCGAACCATCGGTCGTGTAGTAAATCGTGGCACCAGTGGTGGCGTCGCTGAGAGTGACGGATTGAGCAGAAGTATAAGTTCCGCCGACAGGCGAGAAAGCCGGGGTGGCGGCGGGCGGATTGGAGTTGACCTGCGGCGTCAGGATGATGTCGTCGAAGATAAGCGTTGTGCCGGTGCTGCTAGGATTTTTCCCCGCGAGCGAAAACTTAAAGTTCTGAAGTCCCGCGGCTGTGATCGCAGTCGTTCCGAGGTCGAGCGTGGTGTACGCCGTGGTCGCGGCGTATTCGTCGAATGGCGAACCGACGTTTGCGCCGTTGACGGCCAATTGGCCGATGCCGCGGCTATTGGTGACTTTGACCGAGAGTTTGACGTCGTAATTTCCAGCCACAGGAACGAAGAGCGAGAACCCGAGATTGTCGCCGACTTTGGAGGCGCCGAAGAGAATACCGTTGAGATCGGGGAATCCCGAGTAATAGAAAACGGAGAAGGAGGGGCCGGAGCTTGTTGCCGGGAGGACCTTGGCCTGATAGGTGGCGGGAGTGCTGGGAACAGCGCCAGAGAAGGACCAACCGAGAACACTTTGAACGGCGGTTTGCGCGCCAGTACCTGCGGTGAAGCCGACGAAAGCGGTCGGCGAACCGATTACGGAGGGAATGTTGATGGGCCAGGAATTCGTGAAGGTCGCGTTGGTGGTGGCGTCGGTGATGGTCATGGTCAAGGTCGTGCCGTCGTACGTCATGTGGACCTTGAAGACGTGCGTGTTGGCGAGAGTGATGCCGGAATTCGTGAGATCGACGAAGGGAACGGTTGGGGATGCGCCGTTCGTATAAAGGCCGGTGGAGTCCGGAGTTTCGCCAGCGTTGTTCATCGTGTCGAATTTGATTGCGATGCTATTGGGAATTCCGCCAGTGCCCGTTGGCTGGTCCGGGCCATAGCCGAGGCCTCCGCCGGCGGGGCCGAGCGCCTGGAGCCCTGCGGGAGCGTTCTGGATGACGAAGGCCATTCCGTCTGCCTGAGGCGTGGTGCCGGGCGTCATTTGGATTGAGAAATCGGTGGTGAAGGACTGCACGTTGAGTGGCTGGCCGTACCAACCGCTGCCTGCCTCACCGGCGGTGCCGTCGGTAAGTTGCAGAGCCGTGCCGTTCAATTTAGCGGAGCCGTTCATGGAGAAGGGATAGGTGTTCGTAAAACCGCTGGAGAGATTGATGCCGAGCGTGCCCGACGTGTTGATGATGTAGAGCGCGGAGGAAACCGCGGATTGCGTGAAGCCAGAAGCGACGGCGATGGCGTTGATGGTTTGGGTTGAGGAGACAGAAATGGGGCCAGTGTAAATAGTGGAGGACGTGGTGGGAGTGGAACCGTTGGTTGTGTAGTAGATCGTGGCGCCAGCGGTGGAGTCACTGAGGGTGACGGATTGAGCGGAAGTATAGGTGCCAGCAGCGGGAGAGAAGGTAGGCGCAGCGGCTTGCGGGATGTTGATGGTGTAAGCAGCAGAGCCGACGGCGCTTTGAGAAAAGCCAGAGGTGGTGGCGATGGCGTTGATGGTCTGGGATGAGGAGACGGAGATGGGGCCGCTGTAAACGGTGGATGATGTGGTGGGTGTGGTTCCGTTCGTCGTGAAGAAAATCGTACTGCCGGCGGTGGTGTCGCTAATGGTGACAGATTGCGCGGCGTTGTAGGTACCGCCGACAGGCGAGAAGGTGGGAGTGGCGGTTTGCGGAAGATTGATGGTGTAGGCGGCGGAGCCGACGGCGCTTTGCGTGAAGCCAGTGGCGGTGGCGATGGCCTTGATCGTTTGTGAGGAGGAGACAGAAATGGGAGCGGTGTAAACGGTGGAGGAAGTCGTGGGAGTGGTGCCGTTGGTTGTGTAGTAGATCGTTGCGCCGGAGGTGGTGTCGCTGATGGTGACGGTTTGCGTGCCGGTGTAGGTACCGGCGACGGGAGAGAAGGTGGGAGTGGCGGCTTGCGGAAGATTGATGGTGTAGGCGGCGGAGCCGACGGCGCTTTGTGCGAAACCGGAAGCTGTCGCGATGGCGCTGATGGTTTGGGATGCGGAAACGGAGATGGGGCCGGTGTACGGAGTGGAAGAAGTGGTGGGAGTGGTGCCGTTCGTAGTGTAGAAAATGTTCGCGCCGGTGGTGGTGTCGCTGATGGTGACGGACTGAGCGGAGGTATAAGTGCCTGCAGCGGGAGAGAAAGTTGGAGTGGCGGCTGTGGCGAGATTCAGAGTGTAGGTAGCGGAGGCCATGCCGCTTTCTGAAAAGCCGGAAGCGACGGCGACGGCGTTGACGGTTTCGGTGGAAGTAACGGAAATGGCGCCGGTGTATTTTGTGGAAGCGGTGGTGGGAACGGAGCCGTCGGTGGTGAAGTAAATTGTGGAGCCGGCGGTGCTGTCGGTGATGGTGACCGAAAGAGAGCCGTTGAAGGATTGGGTGGAGGGGGAGATGACGGGAGTCGCGGCGGACTGCGCGCCGGCGAGGAGACCGTAAATGTCGAGTTCGGTGCCTGTGGGGACGTAGACTTTGCCGTTGGTGACGGTGGGCACGTCAAATTTGATGGCGGTGCCGGCGGTGTCGCGAGCTGGGACCTGGTTGCTGGCGTAAAGCTGGTTGCCGACGTTGGTGGCATCCCACGCAAAGAGGACGGCGGGGCCACTGGTGCTGTAGGCCTCATTTTGGAGGCCCCAAACAATGCCATTGGTGTTGCCATTGGCGGAAATGCTGGGAGTCGCGCCGGGGAAATTGAAGAACTGTGCGGTTCGAGCGGTCCAAGTGGACGAGAGGCGAGCGTTCGTGAAGGAATACATTTTGAGCGTGTCGAAGCTGCCGCCGATGTAGATGGTGTTGTTCCAGAAGGCGGGAGTTCCCCACATGCCCATCACAGCGGTCGGGACTTCCTGGACGACCTGGTCGGTGCTTGAGTTAAAGCCGCCCATGGAGTCGCGGTCAATCAGATAAGCCGTACCGTTTTTGCCGACCTGGAGGAGAAGGTGAGTGTGACCGCCGACGGATTGGTCGGGGAGGATGACGGGAGCGCCGGCGCCCATGTCTTTATCCTGTGAGTCAAGGGTAGCTTGATTGGAAGGTGCGAAGGAATCGATGGCAGGCATTTGCTGGGGGAAAGTTGTTGAGGTGATGTTGGTGGGGGCGTTGATGAGATTGGTAAGGTCGATGCGAACGTCGGCGTCACCGTAACTCATGGTGTTGTCGTAGGGAGGGGCGGCGGAGTAGAGGCCATTGCCGGTGGGAAGGAAAATGCGGCCGTAGGGAGCGTTGACGGGATCGACGACATCGGCGGCGAGCGCTTCGCCGGAAAGCCAGATGCCGGAGCCGGACGCGTTCGGGCTGCTGCAGTAAACGGCGCGCTGCTGCAGAGTGGAGGCGTTGTAAGCGAGAAGCCAACCGTGCCACGGGCCGAGATCCTGGTGAGCGCCGAAGCCGATGTAGATGATGCCATTCAGAAGGAGAAGGCTGGGGCGCTGGTTCTCCCAGAACGGATCGAATGTAAGAATGCCGCCAACGCTGCCGTTGCCCGTACCGGGGACTTGGCCGGAGAGTGCGACGGGGCCACCGAATTTTTCGGCGCCGGAAGTGATGTCCAGTGCGTGAAGACGCTGGAAATATGCGCCGCTTTCTTTGGTTTTGCCGACGACGTAGAGAGTGTTGGTGGAAGGATCGATGACGGGCGTGCCAACGATACCGATTTCCGGGGTCATGTCGGTCGTTGGATAGTCGGTGGAGGGAACGGTGGTAGCGCCGGAGGCGGCGCCGTGTGCGGAGTCGAGCAGCGTGATTTTCCAAAGAGGCGTGGAATTGGCGCCGCTGTTGCTGTCGGCGTCAAAAGCGTAGACGCTGTCGTGTTGTGTTGCGACGAAGACGACGTTGTGAGTGCCCTTGCCGGGGATGGTGACATTGGCCATGTAGAGCGGCTGAGTGTAGAGCTGGCCATCAACGGGATAGGAAAAAAGTTTGCCGAAACTCGTGGAGTTGACGTTTGCGGGAGTGAGGATCGTTTCGGAAGTATTTGCTCCGGTACGGGAGACGTCGTTGTGATGAGTCAGGACGTTGACTTGAGCGGGAGCGGGCTGCGAAAAAGAAAATGCAAATGCCAGAATTGCGAGAGCGAGGCGAGCGAAGAGGCGAATTTTGAATTGCGAATTAAGAATCGAAGGGCACGAAACCGACACACCCGGAGATTGCGGAATATGGGAGAACATTCCAAGCCTCGTTTGAAAATGGAAATGAAAGCCGAGCTCTGGCCGCAAAAATTCAAGCGATTCTGAACCTCAATTCATTCTGCTCACCCTGCGGAGGTGGGCTTCAACGAACTACGTTCTTAACTTTCAAGAAAGGGGTTGGGGACGCTGGGGAAAGATTATAACGATTGCTACAGTTTTGTTACAAGGCGGAATTAACTGAATTTCTTAGGATTTTTGAAGAATTTTGAGTAGAACTCGTAGTACTTGTTTTGCCGGGTTTTGACCGTGAAAGATTTTTGGCGATGCCTTGGTTTGAACTTGTTCGAACGATAGAATCGAGAAGTTTGCCGGAGGGCTAAATGGCGATTGGGAAATCGGCGGTGATTGTGCTGCTGGGAGCGGCAATTTGTTGCGTGGCAGCGGCGCAGAGCGCGAATTCGAACGGGAAGCAGTTGACGGTGGAGCGAATTTATTCGCAGCCGAGTTTGAGCGGACGGCTTTACAGCGGGCTCGCGTGGACGCCAGATGGCAAATCGATGTCGTACCTCGAAACGAAAGGGCGGGGAAAAGAAGCGCGGAAAGAATTGTGGAGCATTTCCGCCGCGACGGGCGAGCGGACACTTTTATTAAGTGCGGACAAATTGGAGAGCGTGTTCCCGGAAGACAAGTCGAAGCCGACGCAGGCGACGGGCCTGGGGCGCAGAGCGCCGGCGGAATACCGGTGGGCGCCGAACGGCGGAGCGATTTTGTTCGTTGGTTCGAATGCGCTTGGTTGGTACGACTTGAAGACGCAACAGGCGAAAGTGCTGCTATCGGGAAAAGCCGCGATTGCAGATGCGAAGATTTCGCCCGATGGAAAATGGGTTTCATTTGTGCGCGAACACAATCTGTATGCGGTGAGCACCGCGGACGGAAAAGAACACGCGCTGACCACCGGCGGGACAGAAGAGATTCGAAAGGGCGAATTGGATTGGGTGTATCCGGAAGAGTTGAGCATTTCGACGGCGTATTGGTGGGCGCCGGATAGTTCCTCGGTTGCGTTTCTGGAAATGGATGAGGGCAAAGTGACGAAGTATCCGATGGTGGACTTTGCTTCGTTCGCGGGCGAAGCGGAAGAAGAGCGGTATCCCGTCGCCGGAGGAAGCAATCCGATCATTCATGTTTTTGTCGTGGCGGCAGCGGGTGGAAAAGCGCGGCAGATGGACACGGGCACAGAAACAAATCAATACATTCCGAGGGTGCAATGGCTGCCGGATTCGAAACACGTAGCGATCGAGCGGATGAACCGGAAGCAGACGCAGATTGAGCTGTTGGTAGCGGATGCCGCGAACGGGAAAAGCGCGGCGATCCTGACCGATACAGACGCCTATTGGATCAACGTGAGCGACGAGCTTTATTTCTTCAAGGATGGAAAGAGATTTTTGTGGTCGAGCGAGCGGAGCGGCTATCGCCATTTGTATTTGTACGACATGAGCGGAAAGCAGTTGGCGCAACTGACGAAGGGCGAATGGGAAGTTTCGGGACTGAGCGCGGTGGATGAAGCGAAGGGAATCGTTTATTTCAGCGCTACCGAGAAGTCGCCGACCGAGAGGCAGCTTTACAGAGTGAATCTGGATGGAACTGGATTCTCGCGGATTTCGAAAGAAGACGGGATGCACGGATTCAACATTTCGCCGGATGCGGCAAGCTACCAAGACACATTTTCGAGCGCAGGCACTCCGCCACAGCAAGTTTTGCGGCGAATCGATGGATCGACCGTGACAGCGTTAAATGAGAACAAAGTCGAAGAGCTGGCGGAGTATCGTTTGTCTCCGATGGAATTCTTGAAAGTGAAGTCCCACGACGGAATAGATTTGAATGCGTGGATGATCAGACCGCCGAATTTTGATCCGGCGAAAAAATATCCGGTGCTGGTGTACACGTACGGCGGGCCTGGAGCGCAGGTCGTGACAAATGCATGGGGAGGCTCGACGTATTTGTGGCATGAGCTGATGGCGCAGAAGGGATTCATCGTGTTTGCGCTGGACAACCGGGGTTCGACGGGACGCGGACACGTGTTCGAAGAACCGATTCATTTCCGCTTTGGAGCACAGGAACTTTCGGACCAGCGGGACGGCGTGGCGTGGTTGAAAGGGCAGCCCTATGTCGATGCGGAGCACATCGGAATCTGGGGATGGAGTTATGGCGGGCATATGACGCTGCACCTGATGTTTGAAGATTCGCAGGATTTCAAGGCTGGATTCGCCGGCGGTCCGGTGACGAACTGGCACTACTACGATTCGATCTACACGGAGCGCTACATCGGGCTACTGCCGGAGAACGAAGAGAGCTACCGGGCGTCGTCGCCCACAGAAAAAGCGGGCCAACTCAAAGGGCCACTCCTGATTGCGCACGGGACCGGTGACGACAACGTGCATTTTGCGAACACACTGGAACTCATCGACGAACTAATTTCGAAGGGGAAGTCCGTCGAAGTGATGCCGTTTCCGGGCCGCGGACATGGAGTTTCGGACCCGCCGGCGAGAATCGTGCTGATGAATCGAGTGACGAAATTCTTTGTGGACAATCTGGGTTCGAAGTAGCGCGTTTTTGCGCCGATCCGAAATTGTTCGCGGCTTCACGATCGGCAACTTATTTTGTGCAAGTCGCGGCGAGGGATTGCAGCGAAGTCACGTTAATACGGATGCCGCCGGGGCCGTTCAGCAAGATCCCTTTGACCGCGACTTTTTGCGCTTGATAACTCGAGGGGCCGAAAAAGCTCACTCCCAGCAATTGGTATTGTTGCGTGCCCAAGGTTCTTTCGGCGGCCACTTTCGATGCGGCCGAAGTGGTGGCTTGCGTGTCCGAAATTGCAGGTTCAGTGGCATTCGTCAGGAGCCAGGCTCCTGACGTGCTTGTTTCCAGGCAGCCGACAACTTCGCCGATTTGAAGCGCGACTTTTGCAGTCGTTGAGGGCGGATTCGCCGGATCTCGATCGTCGAGGCTGTACTGGACGAACGGCGTAAACATTTCATCCCAACTTTGATTCTGGTCGCGGAAGTAGACGGCCTTTTCCGGCGCGGGATTGTGCATGTTCATCTTCGAATTGTCGTAATGAGCTGTGACGACGAGTTTGCTGCCCGCCGGGAGTTTGAGCGGCGTTTCGAGTTCGTAAGCCATTTGCCAGCGATGATCGTATTTCGGAACGCTGAGCACGGATTGTTCACGCCCGTCGGGATACACGACTGTGTAGAGAAAATCCTTGCCGCGGTGGTGCGCATGCGGCTGAAACTGATAGAGCGTCACGGGTTCCGGATAGGCCGTGACGCCGATTAACTCGAAGTCGCGGGCGAATGCCGGAATTGGTGGAATCACCACGTGAGTGCCCTCGGCCTTGATTCCCGGCTCATCGGTGAGCAATTCCTTGCCGTTCGCGATGATTGTTTCGCCCGCGCCATTGACGCGGAACATCTGGTGTTCGGGCGGACCGGGCGCGAACCAGAATGCGACTTTCGAACGGTCCGATTCAGGCTTTCCCGTCGTTTCGTAATGAATGTTAAAGACGAGATACATGTTCTTGCCGCCGCGCAGGAGCTTGGCGCTGCCGCCGCTGTAGGTTTCGAATGTGCTGCCCGGCGTGTAGATGCCGAGCATGTCCGGTTGCTCTGGTTTTGAGGGCGTGACAACAGCGGTTTTCATTTCCACCAGCGTATCCAGACGCATTCCCATACGGCGCGCGACGAGTGTGAGTTGATTCAGGTCCGCCGAACTCATACCGTCGGGAAGCGCGATTTCTGTGATGGCCATGTGATGAACCACGGCGGGATTTCCCGCGAGAGTCTGGCTTGCGACTATCCACTTGTCGTCGGTGAACGGCACTTGGACGAAAGAGCGCACGTACGGGATGGCGCCTTTTGCCGGGAGGTCGACTGTTCCTGGGAGCGAGATGACGAGGTCCGGCTTCAGGCCCTGCGGATGGTTCCAGCCATAGTCCGACTTCGGCATTGCGGGCAAGTCCGCGTCATTTCCTTTGGGCGCGCCGGCGTTGACCCAATTCACAATCGTGTCGATGTCATGCTGGCTCAGACGGGGGTCGTTGCGAAACTTCAAGCTTTTGGCGGGATCCGCCGGCCACGGCGGCATTTCGCGGGCGAGGACTTTCTGCTTGATCTTCTCGGCGCGGGGGCGCGCATCGTCGTATGAGACGAGCGGAACTTTGGACGCAAGTTCTCCCGCACCATGGCAGGTCGCACAGTGCTTGAACAGAATCGGCGCGACGTCTCTTGAGAACGTCGGCGTAGTCTCGTCGTGTGCGGTTGCGATTTGGCGCGGACTCAGCACCAGGCAAAGGAGCATGGCGAGCGCACAAACTGCGAAGCCGAGATTCAGTTTGTGTGGCTTGAAACCGAAGAGTCCCATTCGAGTAGTCTCTGTTTGGACCAGTTTGTTTCTACTACGTCAGTCCGGACATGATGACATCTTTTTTGAGCGATGGCGATTTGAGGGATACCAAAGAGAAGTGTCGAGGCCGCGTGGTTCTTGCAAACTTGGAATCACGGAGCGACGACGTCTTTTAGCTTCGGCTTTACCTGGAGAGCGGAGAGGCTGGAGGCATCCCAGCCGCCGCCGAGAGCCTTGACCAAAAGAACGCTCGTGACGAGTTTCTGACCGCGGATGACGGCCATTTCCTGTTCGTTGTTGAGAAGATTCTGCTGCGCATTGACGACATCCAGATAGCTTACGAGACCGCCTTTGTAGCGGCTTTCGGCGATGTCCAGAGTGCGGCGGGCCGCGTCCACAGTATCCTGCTGCGATTTCTGCGCGTCGTTCAGAACGATGATGCCATTGACGTCGTCCTGCACTTCGCCGAACGCGGCCAAAACGGTTTGTCGATAGCCGGCGACGCTGGCGTCATAACCGGCTTTTGCGAATTGCGTCTGCGCGCGGCGCGCGCCACCGGTGAAGATGCTCTCTGCGGCGGTCGCGCCGAACGCCCAAATTGTGCTTTGGACGTTGATGAGTTTCGCGATGTCCGCGGCTTGCCAGCCGCCGTCTGCGAAAAGATTCAGAGAAGGAAAGTACGCTGCGCGAGCGATGCCAACTTGCGCGTTGGCGATGGCCATTTCGCGTTCCGCTTCGGCGATGTCCGGACGGCGTTCAAGAAGATCCGAGGGCAGGCCAGCGTTGATAGAGGGAGGTTCGGCGTCGAGTTCTTTGGAGTCGAGATGAAAATCCGGCGCGGGTTTTCCGACGAGGATGGCGATTGCGTCTTCGAGTTGTTTGCGTTGTTGCTGCAGAAGAATCGCCTGCGTGCGCGTGGTGTTGAGGAGCGTCTCTTCCTGGGCAACGTCCAAGCCCGATGCGATGCCGCCACTGTGGCGTGAATTGACGAGTTCGAGTCCTTTCGAAAGGGCGTCGACGGTGCGGTGCAGAATACCCAACTGGGTATCGACCTGGCGCAGCGTGAAATAATCGCCGGCAAGCTCCGCGGTGACGATGAGGCGCGTATTTTCGAGGTCGGCGGCGCTGGCTTGATACGCAGCTTGCGCGCCTTCGATGGTGCGACGACGACGGCCGAAGAGGTCAACTTCATAGCTTACGGTAAACGGAAGCGTGTAGGTCGACTGGGTAACAGCGCCGGTTGCAGGGAAATTGCTGCTTGTGGGCCGATTGCCCGAGAGGCGCTGGCGCTGCGCGGCCGGCGAGGTCCCGATTTGAGGGAACTGCGTCGACACCTGGAGTGCGGCGGAAGCGCGAGCCTGCTCGAGATGCGCCGCGGCAATTTTCAGCGATTGATTGGCGCCGAGAGCGTCGCGCTCGAGCGCGTTGAGCGAATCGTCATGAAAAACGGACCACCACTCGCCTTTGGCCAAGGCATCTTGCGGAGCGCTTTCACGCCAGGGTGTGGGAACGTCCCAATGCGCGGGCACCGGCGCGGAGGCGCGCTGATATTTCGGGCCGACGGTGCAGCCAGTTGCAAGCAGCACTAGTGCCACCGGAAAGAATATTTTGCCGCGGAGAAGAATCAATGCTTCGCTCCAGAGTTGGAGGCCGGCGAGTTTGCGCCGGCGGCTGGCTGCGCAGGCTTTTGCGTAATTTCCTTTACGTTTACGGCCTGGCCGTCGTCGAGCGAATCCGCTGGATTGAGAACAATCCAGTCGGAGGAGGTGATGCCTTGGAGAACCTCGAGCGAGGTGCCGTAGTCGCGGCCGATGGTGAGCGGCTGTAGATGCAATTTGTGATTCGAATCAACCACCAGCGCGCGCAAACCTTCGGCTCGGAAGAGGAGCGCATTGACGGGAACCTGCACGCGTTCGCCGCCGACCTGAACCGCGAGATGAACCTGTGCATAGCCGCCGGGCAAAAGTTCGCCGGCATGATTTGGAACATCCACTTCTGTGCGAAGAGTACGCGACGCGAGGTCAATGGATTCGGCGGTGCGAACGACCCTGCCTTCGAATTTGCGGCCGGGATATTGTGTCAATTCAAGGTAGGCCGGCAAGCCAGCATGAATTGACGGAGCGTAAGCCTCCGGAACGTTGACATAGACGCGAATTGGATCGGTTTGCGCGAGAAAGAACAGCTCTTGTGTCGCGCCACCGTTGCCAGCGTTGACAAGCTGGCCGATGTCGGTTTGCCGGCGCGTAACGACGCCGCTGAACGGCGCGGTGACGTGTTTGAAGCCTTCGAGTTCCTGGAGGCGGCGGACGTTGGCTTCAGCGGAATTGACGGTTGCTTCCTTGGCTGCGAGATCGCCGACTGCATTGTCGACTTCCTGCTTCGAAACGCCGTCGGTTTTGATGAGTTCCTGAAGACGATTGGCCGTGATGCGAGAAAGATTGGCATTGGCCTGCGACGTCGCGAGGTCCGCTCTCGCCTGCGAGAGCTGTTGGTCAACTTCCGGGGTGTCGATGTCCGCAAGCGGTTCGCCTGCACGGACGCGAGTTCCGATGTCGTGGTACCACTTCTTGACGTAGCCGCTGGTGCGGGCGTAAATCGGCGACTCCACATATGCCTGCATTGTGCCGGGCAGGACAAGATCTTCCTGACCTTTTTCGGCTGTTGCGTGGATGACGGAGACTGTGGGAACGGCGAGAGTTTCGGTTTCTTTCGCGAGGGCGCGATACTGCGAATGGCGCTGGATAAGCGTGAACGCGCCGACGATCACGAGCACGATGACGATGATGAAAAACAGTGCGAAAATGTTGCTGCGACCGTAGCTAGTTTGCCTGGCCATTTTCTTATCCGCTGACTGGCGTTCCACTGGGATTCACCTTCCCTCAAATCGAAAAACTATGCAAGAGATCAAGCCGTTCCGCCGGTGGCGTATTCCCGCCTTCGTTCGAGCCGGCTGTGAATCATCGAGAAAACACAGGGCACGAAGAAAAGCGTGGCGATTGTGGCGAAAAGCAATCCGCCGATCACCGCGCGTCCGAGCGGCGCGTTTTGCTCGCCGCCTTCGCCGAGGCCGATGGCCATCGGGACCATGCCGATCATCATGGCGAGAGCGGTCATCAACACCGGACGGATGCGAACGAAGCCTGCTTCGAGGGCGGCTTCTCGAGCGTTCTTTCCTTCGGCCATTTGTTCGCGCGCGAACGAGACCATCAAGATGCTGTTGGCCGTGGCAACGCCCATGCACATGATGGCGCCGGTAAGCGAGGGAACGCTCAGCGTGGTGCGGGTCAAAAGGAGAATCCAGCAGATGCCGGCGAGCGCACCCGGCAAGGCGGTGATGATGATGAAGGGATCGAGCCAGGATTGGAAATTGACGACGATAAGCAGATAAGCAAGCAGAATCGCGCCGACGAGGCCAACGCCGAGGCCCACGAAGGACGTGCGCATCGTTTCCACCTGGCCACGAATGACGACGTGGCTGCCGCGCGGAACCTCTTTTTGCAGCGCGTTGACTCGTTTGTAGACTTCGTCGGAGACGGAACCGAGATCGCGGCCGTCGACCGACGCGTAAACGTTAATCATCGGCTGCGCGTTGTAGTGGGAGACGCTGGCGGGGCGAACGGTGTTTTGCAGTGTGACAAGGTTTGCAAGAATTTGCGGTTGAGTGCCGGGAGTCGTGTTGTTAATCGGAGTGTTTTGAAGCGCCTGTAAAGTGTCGACGCGATACTGCGGGGTCTGCACCGCGACGTTGTAGGAGACGCCGTTTTTTGGATCGAGCCAGAAGCTGGGAGCGGTCTGAAAGCTCGAGCTTAGGGAAACGAGCAAGTTCTGCGCGACGTCGCGCGTTTGCAGGCCGACGTATTGAGCGCGCGTGCGGTCGATGTCGAAGTGAAGTGTGGGCGCGTCAAAAGCCTGCTGGACATGGACATCCACGGCGCCGGGGATGTGGCGCACCTGCGCAGCGAGTTTTTCCGCGAGCGCGTAATTCCCCGGCTGGTTGGCGTTGGGGCCGGTGATCGAAATGTCAATCGGAGCGGGCGTGCCGAAATTCAGAATCTGGGTGACGATGTCCGCGGGCTGGAAGTAAAACTGGACGCCCGGAAATTTTTGCGGGAGCTGTTCGCGGAGCGTGTTGATGTATTCGGCTGTGCCTTTCGAGCGCTCGCCCTTCAGTTGCACCAGCACTTCCGCATCCGACGTACCAATAGTGCCGGAGTTGCTGTACGTAAGGTTGATGCCGCTGTAAGGCAAGCCGATATTGTCGAGAACTGTGACGAGTTCGTCTTTGGGAATTGTTTCGCGAATCGTTTGATTGACCTGATCCGTGAGGCGCGCGGTTTCTTCGATGCGAAGGCCGGTACGCGCTCGCATGTGCAGGCGAATTTGACCGGCGTCCACGCTCGGGAAAAAATCGCGGCCGAGAACGAGCGCGATCGTGCAGGACAACAGGCAAAACAACAGGAAGCCTGCGGCAAAGATGCGCGAGTGATCGAGGACGTGTTCGAGGGACTCACGATAGAGATCGCGGAATTTTTCGAAGGCGCGCTCGAAACCTTGTTGAAAACGGCGAAGAATGCCCTGCTTTTCGCCGACGTGGTCTTCCGCGTGATATTCGTCTTCCGCGCTGAGGAGATACATGGCAAGCGTGGGAACGATGGTGCGCGACCACATATACGACGCGAGCATCGCGAAGCTGACAGCTTCCGCCAGCGGAACGAAGAGATACCGCGCGACGCCCGAGAGGAAAAACATCGGAATGAACACAATGCAGATGCACAGCGTGGAAACGAAGGCCGGAACGGCGATTTGCTGCGCGCCGTCGAGAATTGCCTGAATCGTGTCCTTGCCCATGGCGAGATTGCGGTTGATATTTTCGATTTCGACGGTGGCGTCGTCGACCAGAATGCCGACCGCGAGGGCTAGACCGCCGAGCGTCATGATGTTGATGGTTTCGCCGAGCGCCGAGAGCAAAAGGACGCTGACGAGAATCGAGAGCGGAATCGAAACGAGAATGATGAGCGTGCTCTTCCAGTTGCCAAGGAAGAGAAGAATCATGATGACGGTGAGGCAGGCGGCGATCAGTCCTTCGCGCAACACGCCCTGAATGGACGCGCGGACGAAGAGCGACTGATCGAAAAACTGCTGAACTCTCAGGCCGGGAGGAAAAGTCGCCTCAGAGTAAGTGAGCATTTCTTTCACGCGGTCGACGATATTGAGCGTGGAAGCGTTGCCCGTTTTGTAGATGCTCATGAGCACGCCGCGCTGGCCGTTGGCGAGCACGACGTTGGTCTGCGGAGAAAAGCCGTCGCGGACGTGAGCGACGTCGCGAAGATACGTCGTGGCGCCGTTGGTCGTTTTGACCGGCAGGTCGTTCAATTCGTTGACGCTCTGCGGGCTGCCGTTCATCTCGACGGTGTATTCCAGCTGGCCCATCTTTGCGGTGCCGGTGGGGAGAATCAGATTTTGCGCGGCGACTGCGTTGACAATGTCCACAGCGGAGAGACTGTGCGCTTGCAGAGCAGTGGAGTCCGTATCGACGGAAACTAGGCGCTGTTTTCCGCCGTAAGGAAATGGCGTTGCTGCGCCTTGAATGGTAGCGAGCTGAGTGCGGATGAAATTGTTGCCGAAGTCGAAAAGTTGCTGCTCGCTGAGCGTGTCGCTCGTCAGGCCAAGCTGAATCACGGGCACAGTTGAGGCGGAATAAATAATGACGAGCGGAGGCGTTGTGCCCGGCGGCAAAAACCGGAGAAAAGTCTGCGAGATGGCGCCGGTTTGCGCGAGCGCCGTTTGAATGTTGGCGCGCGGCTGGAAATAGACTTTGATCACGGCGATGCCGGGGAGCGACTGCGATTCGATGTGCTCGACGTCGTTGACCAGGGTGGAGATGCCGCGCTCGACGTTGCCGGTGATGCGCTGCTCCATCTCCTGGGGCTGCAGTCCGCTGTACGTCCAGACAAGGCTGATGACGGGGATGTTGATCTCGGGGAAGATGTCGGTCGGCGTGCGCATCAAGACGACGGGCGTCAGTAAAATGATGACGAGCGCCATCACGATAAAGGTGTACGGCCTCTGAAGCGCTAAGCGGACAATCCACATAACTGGAGTTATTTCCCTTAGGCGGGACCTGCGCTGCTTATCGGAATCCCCAAACCTAAAACTTCGAGACCTGCTAGTGGTTTAGACTCTCGAAAAAGCAATTTCGGGTACGCCGCGAACTAGCTCAATACGATATATCGTATCAACCGCGAGTTTAGGAGCAACTTAAAGCAAATCGATTTTGTACCCTCGTATGGATGCGAGGGAAGCAGGCGCCGTCACACGGAATTGGATTCCAAATTGGCTGGTTTGCAGAGGGCAAGAGTTAACGCTGCAGTACGATTTTGCTACTTGTGATCCATAGTGAAAACACCGTCCCACGTGAGTGGCGGTTCGTCGAACAGATATTCCTGGCAGCGTTTCCAGTAGGTGCGGGAAGGGCCGTCGGCTGGCCATTTTTCGAGAATGGACTGAAACGCGGTTTGGGCCTCTTGCCAGCGGCGGGCCTGATAGAGCACACGGGCTGCGGCGAAGCGAAAGATAAGGTCTTTCGTTTCTGCCGACGCATCCTCGGTGCGGCCGAGCAATTCATAAATTGTGACAGGCTGGAGTTTGCCCTTGACGCGAATGAGATCGAGTTCGCGAAACACGAAGCCGGAATCCTTCGCCGCATTGTAGGTGCTTTCGTTGACGAGGATGTGCGTGCCGTAATCTTTGTTCAGGCCTTCGAGGCGGGAGGAGAGATTGACCGTGTCGCCGAGCGCGGTGTACGCCTTCCTTGAAGTGGACCCCATATTTCCGACGCTTGCAACGCCGGTATTGAGACCGATGCCGATATCGAGCTGCGGCGCGCCTTTCGCCTCCCACTGTTTTCGCAGTTCTCCGACCCGCTTCATCATGTCCAGCGAACATTCGCATGCACGGGTCGCATCGCCAGACTCCTCGAATGGCGCACCCCAGAATGCCATCACCGCATCGCCGATATATTTGTCGAGCGTGCCGCGGCGATCGAAGACAATCCTTGACATATCTGTCAAGTAAAGGTTGAGGAAGGTAGCAAGGACTTGCGCGTCCAGATTCTCCGAGATAGTGGTGAAGCCGCGAATGTCGCTAAACATCACAGTGATTTCGGTTTTACGCGGCTCAACAAGCTGGGGATTCACGAGCAATCGACGAACCACCTCGGGACTCACGAATTCACTAAAAAAGGAACGAACGCGACGCTTCTCCTTTTCCTCGATCAAGGCGCGATACAGAGAAACGAGTACAACGTTTCCAGTCAGCGTCATCGCGGGAATCGTGAAATTCAGCCACCAGCCGCGGAGAAATGCGGAATAGTCCACTGCGACGAGCAGTATCAATAAAGCGACGCCGAACCACATCCAGCGCGGCGAGACCAGCGCCATCCAGATACCCAAGGGGATCCCAAAAGCAACGATAAGAAGAGCGTCCGCCAAGGCTTGACGCGGTCCGTGCTTCAAAAACCGATCGTTCAAGATGTTGTCGATCACATTTGCGTGGATTTCCACACCAGGGAAATTCGTTCCGCCAAAAGGCGTTGCGCGCAAGTCGCCTATCCCCGTAGCTGTGGCCCCAATAAGAACCAGTTTGCCGTCGAAGGCGCTGGGATCGAAATCGTTTTTCAATACATCCACAATCGAATAATGCCGAAAAGTGCCCCAAGGACCTTGATAGTTGATCATCATTTGTCCGCGGCTATCGGGGTATATGGACGTTTTTTTTCCAAACTTGATCTCGGTGATTCCAACAGGGCCGAAGAACAAATTCGTGTCGGTCGCATCTGGTCCCAAAACAGCTCGCGCGGCCATCAAATCGAGCGATGGGTACATGTCCCAGTCCGCCGGATTCTGTGACCGCCCATATGGCAGGACCAGCGTCGTTCGACGCACCACGCCATCGTTGTCAGGAGGAACATTGAAGAAGCCCGTCCAAGACGAATCGCCATGTAGTGCCGACGATAGGGAGTCGAGATTAGCTTCCGCACCGTGCGGTACCAGATCGGCTCCCCAAAAATTCTCCATCAGGTGCGTCTTGTCCGATTTTGCAAAATCGTTTCGGAGTGCGTGAGCGGGAGGATAGGCAAAAAAGGAAATTTGGTCGGCGTAGGCGGCCAGGGTCTCGTCGGAAATTCCTTCGAGGTCGGCTTTTGTAAATAGAAAATAGTTCCCCAAAATGACGGGTCCGAATTGACCAATAGATGCACTAAATTGCTTGTCGCCGTCGTATTCCGCGACTAGCGAAGACACTTGGGACAAGTATTTAGGGTCAATGAATTCGCCCTTCTTTTTGCGCTCTTCCAAGGAGGCTTGGAGAGCACGAAGCGGCGCGGAAGTCTGATCCGCTTTGCTGAAGGTGACATCAAAAGCCACGACGGCGGCATGATTCTCGCGAAGGATGTTCAAAGTTTTTGCGAAATACGACCGCGAGAAGGGCCAACGCCCCAACACTTCCTGCGCTTGCTGGTCGATATCGATGATGACGATCCGAGGGTCCGGGCGCGTGGATTTGAGTGGCCGGTAGCGGAAGCGCGTATCCAACGAATTGAGTTCGAGGCGTTGGGCAAAATCGGAGATTGGGGTTCTGGTTTCCTGAACAAACACCAGATAGTAGATGACAAGTGCAACGACCGTGATGCACGAACTCAAGACAAACGAGACGCGGTGGCGCCACCAGGAAAGCAACAGCTCATAGATGCTGTAGCCGACTCGACCTTTCCACCACTTGGATGACGAAGCCGGCATGGGCAGAGCTGGTCCTGCTTAAGAAGTAGATGATCTACGTACTCAAAATCAAAAAATCTGGCGCGAATCTAAGAACACCCCGCCGAAAGGAACAACGCTATTCGCGGAAAATGAAATTCATCCGTACCCCGCAGACCTCAATAATGTCGCCGTCGTTCAGGCGAGTCGGTCCCGAGATCGGCGCGCCATTTACGGAAGGTACTTTGCCGCCCGGGCCGATGTAGTAGCCGTCGTCGCGCTGGCTGATCTGCGCGGCCATTTGCGGCTTGAACCAGCCGGTCAATCGCACTGTGGCCATCGATGATTTGCCGAGTGTCGTGAGCTTGTTGGTCAAAACGTATTCGTGATTCGCGGTTTTTCCGCTCAGCACGACAATCGTTGGAACTTTCAGACGCCCTGAGGCGAATTGCGTGCGCTCGCCCATCGCTGCCGCTTGCTGCAGCATTTCGCGGCGGACTTTTGTGTCGAGCACCATCGTTTCGTTGATCGCGGGCGCCGCCGCTTTGCGGCCCATGTCAGCCGGATAAGGAATCGGCGCATCATGGCTGGCGTCCACTTTGATGGAGTGCTTGCCAACGTGAATCGAATCGCCGTCGTGCAGCGTGGCGCGCTCCACGCGAAGATCATTTACAAACGTGCCGTTGAGGCTGTCCAAATCTTCCACGACGAGGCGCGAGCCTTCGTAATACACGCGCGCGTGATGATTCGAAACCGCGAGATTGTCCACCGGAAGATCGTTGTCGGGCGAACGGCCAATCGTCACCGGGCGACTGCCGATCGGCACCTCTTTTACCGTTTTCCCTTCGAACATCAGGCTGAGTTTGGGCATTTCAGTGTCCTCCCGAAGAGCCGTTTGAGCTCCGGTGTTTGCGCGCCCCTGGGCGCAGCCAGGAAAGCCAACTTTTGGATTCGTTTTCGAGACGAATCACGATGACGGAGATGTTGTCGGCGCCGCCATTTTCGTTTGCCAGCGCGATCAAACGCGCCGCTGCTTTTTGCGGATCGGTTTCCGCCTGCAACGTTCCGGCAATCTCGGGTTCGGTGACCATGCGGGTCAGTCCATCCGAGCACAACAAAAGAAGATCGTTGGAGAAGAGCGCTTGCTCTTCGGCATCCACTTCGACCTCTGCCTGCGTGCCGAGGGCCCGAAGGAGAACGCTCTGCATTTCGCTTTGTTCGGCTTCGCTTGCGGTAATGATGCCGCGCCGAACTTGTTCCGCGACGAGCGAGTGATCGCTCGTGAGTTGCTGTAACATGCCGCTGCGGAGAAGATAGGCGCGGCTGTCGCCAACGTGAGCGATGCTCAGGGCGTTTTCGTTGATCCAGAGCGCTGTAATTGTTGCGCCCATGCCACTTTGTTCCGGATGTTCTTCCGCGGAATTAAAGATATTACGATTCGCAAGGTGAACGGCACTGACCAACCGCCTGGTTTGCGGCGTCAGAGCAGCCGGCGGATTGCCGTAGCTCGGAATCGATGAATTCGTTTCCGCGTCCATGACGTGTTTCACAACGGTTTCCACCGCGAGGGCGCTGGCGATTTCGCCGTGGGCTTCGCCGCCCATTCCGTCGGAGAGGACGAATAGGTTCAACGGCTCGACGAGCCGGAAACAGTCTTCGTTGTTTGACCGGACTTGGCCGACGTCGGTCGCTCCGCCGCTTACAATGCGCACAAACACTCCCTTGCAGATTTGCCCGCGGACACACACCCAGAGCGGACAACCCTGATTTAACGCTAGCAGAGTGGTATAGGAGTCGAAAGGAGGTGCGCCCTACTGATTACTCACGGATTGAGTACATGGACAGTGGATTGGCTATACTGTTGGCCCTGCGGGAGTTGCGCGGCCGCTGGCGCATGCGGACGGAACCCAAAATTGACGAAAATCAGCCCTAAATCGAAGCGGAAGCCGGCACGCGCAAAGGCTGCAAGACGGCACGGCCTGAGTGCGTCACGCGCCAGCCATGAACTCGAAGAATTGAACCGGATTGGCGTCGCACTTTCCGAAACTCGAGACGTCGAGCAGCTCTTGGAAATGATTCTGCGCAAGGCGCGGGAGATCACTTCGGCCGACGCCGGTTCGCTGTACCTGGTGGAAAAGTCCGACGGGAAGACTCGGCTACGGTTCAAATTGACACAGAACGACAGCGTTGCATTTCCGTTTACGGAATTTACTTTGGCCATTACCGACGAATCGATCGCCGGATATTGTGCAAGCCATGGGCAGGTTGTTGAACTGGCCGATGCTTATCGTGCGCCGAAGCGCATGCCATTCCGCTTTAATAAGTCCTTCGATGACCAGGCCGGATACCGGACGCGCTCGTTGCTGGCGCTGCCGATGAAGAACGGCAAAGGCGAAGTGCTGGGTGTGCTGCAACTCTTGAATTGCAAGAAGACGTGGAAGGCGAAATTGACAGACGTAAAAGCCGTTGCACAGCACGTCCATGCTTTCCCGGAACACGCCGTACGTTTGGGATTATCACTGGCATCACAGGCAGCGGTGGCCTACGAAAATTCACGGCTCTATCGCGACATTGAAAACTTGTTCGACGGATTCGTGAATGCGGCCGTGAAAGCGATCGAGCAACGCGATCCGACGACTTCAGGACATTCACAGCGCGTGTGCGAGATGACGGTCGCGCTTGCGGAAGCGGTGGATCGGGAATCGCGTGGACCGTACGCTGATTTGCGTTTCTCGCGCGAACAGATGAAAGAGATCCGCTACGCGGCGTTGCTTCATGATTTCGGGAAAGTTGGCGTGCGGGAAGAAGTCCTGGTCAAAGCGAAGAAACTTTATCCGCTGCAGTTCGCGCGGCTGCTGGATCGCTTTGACTACATTCGCCGGGACATCGAAGCGAACACGGCGGAGAAGAAAGTGGAAGCCCTGCTGACTCTTTCAAAAAAAGAAGCTGCGGAGCGAATCAAGAAGCTGGATGAAGAATCAGCGGCGATGATTCGCGAGCTGGAGCGATGTGCCGAATTCATTGCCAGGGCGAACGAGCCGACGATCATGCCGTCGGGCGATTTTGAAGTGATTGGTGAGATTGGGCGGAAGTTTTATCGTGATCCCCGCGGCGGCCAGCGGCCCTACTTGACCGAAGAGGAAGTGCAGATGCTTTCCATTCCGCGCGGAAGCCTGGCTCCAGAAGAGCGGCGGCAGATTGAATCGCATGTGGTGCACAGCTTTGCGTTCCTGGCCCAGATTCCGTGGACGCAAGAGTACAAACACATTCCGGAAATTGCGCGAGCGCATCACGAGAAATTGAACGGCAAAGGCTATCCGTATGGACTGAATTCGGCGGAGATTCCCGTACAAGCGAAGATGATGACGATCTGCGATATTTTTGACGCGCTGTCGGCGACAGATCGTCCGTACAAGCGCGCCGTGCCGACAGATCGGGCGCTCGATATTTTGCAACTCTGTGTACGGGAAAATGAAGTGGATGAGGAATTGTACCGGCTTTTCCTCGATGCGCGCGTCTATCGCGTTGCGGCGGCAGGCGAATGAATCGGCGTTACTCATCGAGTGTTTTGATCGTGCTGTATGTGTGCGCGATCGTGTTGACAACCGAGGCGCAACAATCGCCTCCTGCCGCGGCCGGTGCACGCATTTTGCTCGTGCCTCGACGGATGATTTCAGGCGAACGCGCGACGCTGGCCGTGCTCGATGTCAATGGGCGGCTGACGCCCGGCGTCACGATTCAGTTTTCGAACGGCGACAAAGTGACGACCGATTCGACCGGGAGGGCTTTGTTTGTCGCCCCGCTCACGCAAGGAGCGCTGTTTGCTTCAATTGCCGGCCGATCCGGCCGCGTGGCCACAGCGGTTTCGCCAGCGCATAGCGCGACGGACGGTCCGCATGTTGAATTGGCGCCGCGAATCGCTTCGGTCGCGGATCGCTTCGAGATCTCGGGAACAGGATTTTGCGGAGATGCGGACAAGAATGAGGTCAATGTGGCGGGCCATTCGGCGCTAATCCTGGCGTCTTCTCCGGATGCGCTGGTCGTTTTGCCGCCGCTCGATTTGGCTCCCGGGCCGGCTGATGTTTCGGTGTCGTGTGGCAAGCAAGGAAGCGCGCAATTCAAAGTGTTGTTCGTCGAACTCAAATTAGCGGCGGACACTTCGCCGCTCCAACCGGGCCAGAAACGGACTCTGCGAGTGACGGTAGCGGGAACATCAGACAAAGTTCAATTGGAAGGTCGAAATCTTTCGCCGGACATTGCCGATCTGACGGGCGGAAACGTCGCTCGCACATTCAGTTCCGGCGGCGAAATGAACGCGGCGGAGTTTTTTGTATCCGGGAAGAAGCGCGGAAGATTTTTGATTTCGATTCGGCTCGTCCCGACGATGGCGAAGCTCACCCCTTAGGCGCTTTGTTTGTTGGCTGCGGGCAGCGCCGGTTTTTCTTCAGCCGCGTCGGCTAGCGCAGAATCGGATCCGCCGCCGATCATCGTCGTCAAAGTGGACTCAGCCTTCTCAAAACGCTTTTCGGCTTCCGCGTAACTCTGTGCTGCGTTCCTCAGATGTGTGCCGATTCTTCCAAACGGGTCCAGAAATTTATCGAATTGGTTTTGCAGGCCGGTCAGGTTGGCATACAGGCGCTTGGCGTTTTCTTCGATCTGCATTCCCTGCAAGCCCATCAGGATAATTTGCAGATGGGCGTACAGAGTGTTTGGCGATACGGCGACCACATTCTTGCTGCGGCAGTATTCATCGAGCGGGATGGACTTGGCGTCCGAGGTCATTAAGAGTTCGTAGTACACGCTTTCGCTCGGCACAAACATCAGAGCGACAGGCAGGGTATCTTCTTCGGGCAAGACGTACTTTCGTGAGATGGCGTCGGCGTGATTCTTGACGGCGGTTGCGAACGCTCGCCGTGCTTCATCGCCTTCTTCTCCGAGCCTCCGGTAAGCATCGAGCGGAAACTTTGAATCGATCGGAAGAACCTTGTCGCGCAGAAAAATGACGGCGTCCGCGATTTCGCCGCTGCGGAAGCGATGCTGGCGCGCATAGCGTTCCCTGGGGAGACAATCTTCAAGCAACCGCTCGAGCGTCACTTCGCCAAGCGAGCCGCGCGTTTTTGCACCGCCAAGGATGCTCTGAAGCGTTTGCGCAGCCTGGGACATCTGGCTGCTCGTTTGCTGCACGGCGCCCAGTTGCTTCTGAATCTCTCCGAGAGTTTGCTGCGAATTCTTGAGTTCGCTGGCCATCGCCGCCTGCGACTGGGCGGAGATTTGTGCGGACTGGCTGACGCCGTCCTGAAGCGTTTTGGTTACGCTATCGAGGCGTTGCGTGACGGTTTGCCCGATCGAGGCAATTTGCCCAGTGCTTTGTGCCTGTGCTGTCGCAATCGTCTGCAAATCGCGACGCAGTTCGTTGACCTGTGTTTCCATCCCTTGCGCACGACGCTGCGCTTGCGCGCTTTGCAGCGCAACCCACGCCACGAGTGCCGCCACAACGATCACTGCCGCGATTAGAACTTCAGTCATGAAGGCTCCGGACAAGTTTACGAAAACGTTTCTCTACTTTACTCGTGTGCGTTGATTCTGAAAACTCGCCCCTCCCTAAAAGCGTTCGGGGTAAACAAAGGTGATGCGGGTCGTTCAACGGAAGCGCAGGAGAGATCCCTGGCTCAGAGGCAAAGGCAACAGCTCGGGACCTCTCGCAAAAGACACTCGAAGCAAGCAAAAATCCTTGGCCGGATATTTGGTTAACCATAATCACCCCCACCCCCTCCCCCTGTTTTTCGTAAGTGTTGATTCCAGGGGAGTTAGAAAGAGGGGTCTTGTAACAGCAGAATCTAAAGGGGTTGAAGTGGCTTTGGAATCAGCAGATGCGAGAGGGTCGCGCAAGTGTTGAAAATACAGGGGGTTATTTTTGCGGATTTTGTATCTGCTGATTCCAGAGGGGTTAGCCGAATTGAGGAGCGATTTCACGGGGAAGTATATCACAGGAAGGGTACCTAGTCAAGTAACAGTACTGAGAATGTATCAGTCGTGAGCCGGAGGGAGACTGTAAGGAGAAAGGGGCAACCCTTTGCGACAGTTGAGAGCGGGAAAGGACAGAAACGAAAAAATGCGAAGGGTCTCTCGGCAGGGCCCGGAGTCTAGGACAGGACGCGGGCTAGGGAAAGGATGCGATTGCCCTTAGCTTATCTGGTCGCAACTATTGCCAAGAGACAAGATCCAAGGGCCAGAGCGAGAATGATCGAAGCCATCTCGCTTAGGACAGTGTCCTCCGGCGGTTGCTTCCGAGTGAGCTGCCGTACTCGCGATCGGTGGAGTAGGATTCCGAGAAGGATGGACGGGAGAGCTACAGCCACAATTATTGCGTTACGCGACACAATGTCTTCGCGGGAATGCAAGAGGGATAGGTCATGGAAAAATGTCAGCGCTATCACTCCCACCAGGGACAGCAATGGCGCGGATATCGTCTTGGTGTAAAAGGAGGAGCCCTTTAGAAAGACTCGCACGCTGTCAAATGCCGTTGGAGTATCCGGGGTCGACCCGGTCTGGCCTCTCATTAGAGCACCTCGGGGAGATGTTAACACGATGCCATGACGTGGCGCCTCCCAACCTCAGGGGGCTCGAGGTTCTTCTCAATTAGTTCCCTGGCAAACACCCGAAATCTTGTCATGAAACTCGGGGACAGACGGAAACTCGGGAAACTCGGGGACAGACGGGACGTTTTCCATATTTTCTTTCCCTCTAGAAACCAAGACTCGTCTGTCGGCGTTCCTCGGAAACTTTTGGGCGTCCGCCTTTCTGTGCGGTCAATCGTCGCTGGGTTGTCGCTTCCAATGTCCTCACAAACGATTCCGCACCCAAAGGTCGCCCCGTGTGCGTGCACTCGCGAATCGCCGCAAGTTCGGCTTGCCTCTCTCCGCTCGCCAAATACTCTTTCCAGCTTTCCTTCGACCAGCGCCTGTTCCATCCGCTCGTCTCCAGACCAACCGATTCTCCCTCATCTCCGCAATGCGCCTTCGCGCTCGACCACGGCCATAATTCCGCCCGACCGACCATCGCCGCCCGCACAGGATTCAGCTCCACATATCGCAACGCCATCCACAAATGATTTTCATCCAAGGGGCAAGAATAAAACCGCCCCTGCCAGACATGTCCGCTCGACCGATGTGTGGCATTCCAGTACGTCGCGTAGCGTCCGTGTGTTTGCTTTAGCGCTCTCGCCAGCGAGTCCCTCTTCCGCGGTACCGCCAGCAGATGCACGTGATTCGACATCAGGCAGTAGCCCAACATCGACAATTCACAAAGCTCCGTGTACTTGCGCAGCAGATTTAGATAGACCGTGCGTTCTTCGTCGCTCGCCAAAAGGAACTGCCGCGCATTCCCGCGCTGCGTCACGTGGTGCGCCACATTAACCACCGCGATACGAGCCAATCGAGCCATCCCCGTACACTATCAGGAAACGTCCCGTCTGTCCCCCGAGTTTCGTCCCCCGAGTTTCTGTCCCCCGAGTTTCGTCCCCCGAGTTTCGGAGGAGTTAGCCGAATTGGGCAGCGATTTCACGGGCAAGTATAGCACAGGAAGAGTGCCTAGTCAAGTAACAGTACTGAGAATGTATCAGTCGAATGGAGGACGGAGAATGCGAAGAAAAGGTATCGACCGTCCGCCAAGTAAGGTCGCAAAGCGTAGGCCACTCCGAGTTACTTACTCATTCGTTTTCCGGAGCTTCCGATCGACTGTGCGACCCAAGGATTCGGTAAGCAATTGTGGGCGAAACGCCAACGCGTGTAGAGAAATCTCCGTTCCCGAGCTCGCTCTCGGCGACCCTGATAGCGTTTCGAAGCACTAGGAGTTCAGCCCGCGAAAACGAACAGGGTTTGGAATTGTCTGCAGTGCTATTTAGGTTCCGCTCGAGTTCTTGAACAAAGCTCCATGTTGCACCGATTTGTTCTTCAAAATTGGTGATATGAAAGCCTCGGAGGATCTCATTGAGCACGCTAGCCAAGACAAGGGAGTCCGCTGCTGGCCCAGGCGTGGCGGATCTGGTTTTGTCTTCTTCCCGTAGCGTCATGGAGATAAGCCCATGCTAGTGTAAGCCTTGGAAGTAGGCTTTTCCACCGCTGGGAATAAATGCCGTTCCCCCGTCGGCAGCAGCTGGATTCTTAATCACTACCATCTTTAGCTGGTCGTTCCAGAATGCGGAGCGGCCATTTGATAGATATTTAAAATCCGACGGCTGGCTGATAGTCTCTTTAATCAAGTCTTTGAACTCCGCCTGGGAAATGTTTCCAAACTCTTTGCCGTGCTTCAGGAAAGCGTGCCCGTTCTGGCGCTACCCTTCATTCTAGGGAAAGCAGTGCATTTACCTTCGCGGCATTACGCAGACGACGGCTCACATGGGAAATCGAAGGGACCCACGCTTTCAAAAACCGAAAGCGTAGGCCAGGCCGAGTTGCTTACTCATTCATTTTTCGGTGGCTCGGATCGAGTGCGCCACCCGCCCGCCCGTCCGGCTTTCTGAGCTTTCTGGCCTTCGCGTTTGCCACAGAGAGTATCACTAGGCGATATTTGAACATTCGGTTGGGATGGCCGAAGCCTGAGGTTCCTATGACCTTGCCCGACGCATCGTGAAGGAAGCCCATCTGGTCCTTCGTGGTGCCGAGCGGAATCGTGGCGATTTCCAGCTTTCCGGTGAGCGTGGCTTCAACGTCGCCATACTGCATGCACTGGACACACGTGTTTTCCTTTACGCCCTTATACACAGCGCTGGTGTAAGTTTGAAACCGCTTTAGGTTTTCATCGCTGTGGAGTTGGTCGGCGCTCACCTTAGTGTCTGCGTTACCTGCGTAGGTAAGTATGACCAGGTCATTACAATCCACTATTCTGAACCCCAGATCGTGGGGCTGCTGTACAACTTTGCCGCGTACGGTAACTGTTTGTCCGTCCTTAGCAACGTCCAGCACGCAGGCATCGCGTTGGTTTTGAGCGTACGCCGTCGCTGATCTGATTAAAAGAAAGAATAGCAGGCAAATTGATTTGTTCATCGTTGCCCTCAGTTCGGCCACGGATTATGCGGAGTCGTCTCTGGATGGTCTTTATCAACTACCACATTTGTGATCGCCCTGTCCTGCAGTGTCTGGCGGTCTGCCGCGGCCCAACTACTATTCCAGATTTGGATGCCCCGGAAGCTAAGGCTCGGTTGTCCGAAAGCCTGCGCTGCCCATGCGGATGTTTGGTAACCACGATACTCGGTGGGGAACGGGCTTAGTTGAGGCAGCCGTGAGAGTGAGAACGAACCCAGTCCGGGCAGGTCAGCGTGTGCGAGAGCGTCCACAAGCCCTGTCAGGGAGTCTTCGATATGAGTACCTTCATGAGCCGCGTTAATACCATACTCTGTCGAACTGATGTTCTTGCTCGGGTCGAACGTGATCGTCGCGCTAAGCTGTCCGTTTGTAGCGGTGTTGTAATCTGTTTGGGCAGCCGTGCTGCCACTCAGCGCACCGAATTTAGCGTTGACTCCGTTGTGATCTCCTTCCGTTCCCAGTACCGTCAGTGACGCTTGAAGCCTCTGTTTTTCGGGACCGTCTTTCATCTTATCTACTTTCTTCTGGAGGTCCGCAAGCCCCTTTTTCAAGTCGTCTGCGTGCTGCCTGAATTGTTTGTTGCACTTCTTGTCGTCTGAGGCGCAGTTGTTCACGAGATCATAGAGTCCCGTCGGATCGACGATGTTGAGAGGATTGTTCAGCGTGTAAGAATAACGATTCCAGGTTTGCGGGTTCCACGGTCTCCCGCTGTTTAGGAGCGGGTCGGGCGACGTGAATCTGCCGAGGGTGGAGGAGTCGAAGCGGGCGCCAAAGTTGTCGAGGCCGGATTCGGAGTCGCGTTCTTTGCCGGTGAATTTGTAATGGTTGGAGACGCCGGAGGTGGCTTGGACGACGCGTTCGCCGCCGAAAGGATAAAAATCCGAAACATCCGAGCCTGCCGTGCTTGAGACGACGCGGGAAGTGCCGAGATGGTCGGTCATAAACCAACTGATGCCGCCCGGCCCGAGCGTGGTGGATTTGCCGACGCGCTTGCCGTCGAAATAAATATACGAATTGAAGGCCGCGCCCGCATTGGTGGTTTCGAGAAGCGGATCGGAGCCCGTGCCGTACCAATAGAGCGTGCCGTTCGATTTGCTGACGCGTTTGCCGTCGCCGTCGTAGAGGTAATTGACGCCGCCTGCCGAGACCATCTGGTTTTCAGCGTTGAAGGTAACAGTGCCCGCGCCGGGAGAGGTGATGAGATTTCCGGCAGCGTCGTAAACATAGCCGGAAACGGCGATCCGATTGTTGGCGCCGATGGAGCCGGAACTCGAGAAATCGAAACCGGATTCCTGCGTGCATCCGGTGTACGAAGAAGAGCTGCCTGGGCCGAGTTTGAGCAGATTGCCCCACGGATCGTAAGAGTAATTTTCGGACCAACATTCCTGCAAGTAGTCGGTATCGCCGTTGAACGCAGGCTGATTGGTTCCCGTCGTCCAGGCGGAGGAAAGGCGATTGAGCGAATCGTAGGTGAAGGATTGCGTGCGGTCCATGTCGAGATTGTTGGCGATGGTGACGACATTGCCATTGTTGTGGCCGCTGGCGTCCGTGAAAGTGTAGGACATGTCCTGAGACGTGGTTGCCGTGCCGCCGCTCTGGATCGGGCCGATCTGGCAGATGCCAGGTGGCGTGGCGCAGCCTTGAGAGGTCATTTCCGTGACGCACGTTGAGTAGGATACCAGAGTATGATCTATCGCCTCTGGTAACAAGCACCGAGGTGAGTGGCCTACCCTTGCGGTGTTTGCAAGGGTGGGTCCTGGCTTTTTCTTGATCCCATGCCGCACGGTTTGAAACGCATCGTCGGGTGAAACGAACTTCACTTCATCACCTTCACCTGTTACCAGCGCCGAAAATTCCTTGCCTCAGCGAAAAACAGGAATCTTGCGGTTCGCATCCTTGGCGAAGTTCGCGACCGCTTCCAATTCAAGCTGATTGGCTATGTCCTCATGCCCGACCACGCCCATCTGCTGATCAGCGAACCGCCAGGTTGCTCTCCCGCCAAGGCTATGCAAGTCTTCAAACAGCGGGTGTCGCGATTGTTGCGCGGAAAGAAACGCCGCAACACCTCGCAACTCGTTCTCGCATTCCCCGAAGAAGACGCACTCCCTCGCCGCTTCTGGCAGCGGCGCTACTTTGACATGAATCTCTATTCCGCCTATCTGATCCGGCAAAAGCTCGACTACATCCATGCCAATCCCGTGAAGGAAAAACTTGTTTCCCATCCCAGAGATTGGCCCTGGAGCAGTTGGTCGGCTCACGTCGGCCAAGATGCGATGCTGGCGGTTGATTTTCTGTAGCTTTCGAAAAGGAACCCAACTGCGAAGGCGGAAGAGAAGAGCCCACCTTTTGCAAAAAGCGCAAAGGGTAGGCCACTCAACC
>Ga0209060_10000612_pt1 | contig 57856 bp, 43 predicted proteins | sample Coa_R1_8_FD_187155 | JGI IMG/M metagenome (GOLD analysis project Ga0209060, IMG submission 187155) | Surface soil microbial communities from Centralia Pennsylvania, which are recovering from an underground coalmine fire - Coalmine... | ecosystem: Environmental > Terrestrial > Soil >...
TGCCGGAGACCAGCAAGCGGCCCTCTTCGGCCAGCAGTGCGTTGTGGAGGGCATGACGAAGAACACCTATGGAACCGGATGCTTCATGCTGCAGAACACGGGCGCAAGAGCCGTGCCTTCATCGAACCAACTCGTCACAACCGTCGCTTGGAAAATCAAAGACGCAACCGAGTACGCCCTGGAAGGCAGCGTCTTCGTCGGCGGCGCGGTTGTGCAGTGGCTGCGAGATGGTCTCGGCCTGATTCGCAAGTCAGAAGATGTCGAGGCGCTGGCGAAATCGGTTTCCGACAACGGTGGAGTGTACTTCGTTCCGGCGTTCGTCGGCCTCGGCGCACCGCATTGGGATTCTTACGCTCGCGGTTCGCTGTTCGGACTCACACGCGGAACGACCGCGGGGCACATTGCCCGTGCTGCGCTGGAGAGCATCGCCTATCAGGTTGCCGATTTGCTCGATGCCATGCGCGCGGATTCCGGAGATGAGGTGCTGGAATTACGCGTGGATGGCGGCGCGGCAGCGAACAACGCCCTCATGCAATTCCAGGCTGACATCCTAGGCGTGCCGGTCGTGCGTCCAGCGGTGACGGAGACGACCGCCCTCGGGGCCGCATACCTGGCCGGCTTGGCCGTAGATTTCTGGACGAAGGAAGCGCTTCGCTCGCATGGCGGATCGCATCGCCGCTTCGAGCCCCAGATGCCGCAATCGCAAGCGCGCAGCCTGCGCGACCGCTGGAACGAAGCCGTTTCCCGCTCGAAAAAATGGGAGCAGTAGCGAGGCCATCGATGACCTTGGCGAAGCCTAGCGGGGATCTCGCAAGGCGCCAGCGGGTATTCGTCGTTTCCGTGCGGACAGGTCAAAGTATTGATAATAAAGCACTTGATGCGTGACAATGGCCCAATCGCGCTGTAAAATATTGAATCAAAAGGACTTGCTCGCAAAATCTTGCAGAATATGGACTTAGATCATATTCTCCCAGAATCGGCTCATTGTTATCAATATTTTACGGGCAAAATCTTGATGTCAAAGAACTTAGACGCCAAGCCTGCAACAAATTCTCCAAGCGCCGCCCTTAGCCCTCGGCGCACGCTTACGGCCTCGACCACGATTGCCGATTGCGAATATCGGACGCAAGGTCAGGTGTCACAAGAAGGTGTGGATAAGCTCATTTTCTATGGTTCATACCAGAAGACTGCGCCTCTGGTGATTGTCGGCAGTGTAAATGTGACGGAGTCTCCACTACGCGCTCCCTTGACCGACTGCACCTGCCCGAGAAATGGAAGGAAAGAACCTTTCAAGTCCACTCCGGATTTCACGGTAACGGTCACGCCGGTCTGCGGAGTCTGAATAGGATTCGATCCCCCGACCAGTCCAGCAAAGTTCGCGAGGAAGACGTTCGCGTGCCCATCGGTGGTGCGAGAGATCGACGTCGCGATCTGCGGCGAGGCTTGAATGCGCACGGAATCTCCACCCTGTAGATTGCTGAAAAATTCGCGCTGCGCGTCCGGCGACGAATGTTCAAAGTCCTTCTCGATCGCTGCGTTGTAGGTTTTTCCAGGACACTCCGGCATGCGAACGACGTTCTTTGACTCCCCAAGTTCGGTTACGTCAGACCCGGTGACGATAATTCGATTGCCAGCGGTTGCATAGTCGCGAAGCCAATTCTGCTCGCTGCTTCCCAACACGCGGACATCGGGCAGAACCAAAGTCTTCCCGTGAAAATCAGCCAGAGTTCGCGGAGTGACAATCTGAAACGACAGATGCTTTTGCATCAGCAGAATCAGAACGCCGCGATACGAATCGAGAAAATCCGCCGGATACAGATTCCTGGTCTCGGGAGAGAAATAAACCCCGACAGGATCAATCGGCTGACGAGGCAAGAAGAAAGTTTTTTCATTCTTCTGAATCCAGTCAAAGATGATCTTCCGCGTCGGTAGATCGTTCGATCCGGCCATCGAATGTCCCGGCGCATCCCAGAAGTTCGCGCCTGCCATGATCTCTGACATCGCCAGATTCATCATGGCCTCGCGCTTGTCGACATTCTTGTCGCCATCCCACGAATAATTCAGAATCCATGTCGCCTTGCCTTGCGCAAACGCGCGAAACGAGTGCATTCCCACCTGATACCGGAACCAGTCGATCGGTTTTCGCTCCGAGGCCATGTGGTTGCCGTTGCCGAACTCATATTCGTGCGCAATCGCATCTACGACCGAATAAAGGCTATAGACGTCCGCTCCCACTCGCACCGCTTCTTCTTCAATTCCGGGATAAATCTCGGGAATCGTTTTGATCTCGGGGTTCACTGCCTTTGCCGTTCGATCAATCTCTGCCAGAAAGTCGGTGAATGTCTGAATCCGGAACTCGACCCACTTGCGAAATCCCGGATCCGAGAAATCTCCGATCTTTACATCGTGCTTCGCATCGAGGCCTGTCTTCTGTTTGAAGGCTGCGACCGTGTAATCGTCGAAGCTCGCCCATGTATCCTCCCAACCATCGAAGTGGGTCATCCAATATGGGATATCAATGTAGATGCCGTCGATTCCGGTCGACGCGATCTGCCGCACGCGCTCCATATAAGTCTTGCGCCACTCAGGGGCATACGGACTAACCCAAACATCTTCGTCTCCCTCCCTGATCCAGAAGGCAGTGCCGCCGCCAAAGACCGCTGGCTCACCCGTGACCTTTCTCTGCAACCAATCCGGATGATCCTTTGCCATGGTGTGCTCGACTTTGTCGCCGTGGGCCGTAATACACTCCGTTCCTGCGATATAGACGTAGGCATAATTGCCGACCTTGTGGGCCGCTTCTGCCACATCTCGGATGGCCTTGAGCTTCGCCTCTGGATTCAGAAAGCTTTCATACCGACCGGGGATATCGTTGTCGACTTCGATGCCGTATACATTGCTGTCCTGGGCTCGTTGGACGATCTGCTGGGCATCGCCACCCCTGAGGCCGTAGGCGCCGATGCGCACGTAATTCGTCCAATTCTGCTTCGTGGAATCAGGCGCGGCGACCAGGCCTAGAGCGAACAGTAGTAAGGAGAGAAATACGAATGAAGCTCTTCGTGTCATGTTTGCTAATCCTCGGCGGCTAAAGCCGCGGGTTGTTTTGCGTTCATACGGCACCGCTGAAGCGGTGCCCTGATACGAAGCTCGGTGCCCTGGTACGGAACGCGGTGCCCTGATACGAAGCTCGGTGCCCTGATACCAGGCTCGGGGCGCGGATTGAAGCCGCGCGCTTTCAAAACATAGTTGCAATCTACGGGAAAGCCGCTTAAGTCCTTGGAGGCATCCCTCAGCGCCTAAAGGCGACACTAATTCGAGCATTCATACGGCACCGCTGAAGCGGTGTCCTGATACGAACCCTGCGGCGCTGCTTGAAGCGGTGCTCTAATACGAACCTTGCGGCGCTGCTTGAAACGATGTCCTGATACGAACGTTGCGGCACCGCGTGAAGCGGTGCTCTGATACGAAGCTCGCGGCGCGGCGTTACAGCCGCGCCCTTTCAAACAGATTTGCAAGTGGCGGGCGACTATGCCAGCCACGGTTGAAGGAAGAATCGAGGCCGTCCAAGTTCTAGAACTCGAATCGCAATCCGAACTGGAAGGATCGCGGGTTTTCGCCTGTCGCATCGCTTGTGACAGTTCCGAAAAGTGGATCGCCCACGGCTGAATTCGGCTGTCCAAAGCGCGGGTGATTGAAGAAGTTGAACATCTCAGCCCGCACTTCTATCCGCATCCCTTCCTTGGGCACAAACGACTTGTAAATGTTCATATCCACATTGTGGATACCGTCGACGCGCAACCCGGAAAAATACCGTGGAGCATTCCCTGGCACCTGGTCGCCGGGGTCGGAAAAGCAGTTGGCGTTGAGATAGGCGGCAGGAGTCGAGTCCTGCCAGGACAAGGCGGCGGCATGCAAGCTGGTCCCCGTCTTAAATTGGGAACACACAACCTCAGGACGTTGGGTGCCATTCGCCAGACGGGCGTTGGACATGCCAAGCGCCATCGGTTGTCCCGACTGCTCGGTGATGATGGTCGAAAGCGACCAGCCTCCGATAACGGCGTCGACCGCTCGATTCATATTGCCGCCAATCCATTGCTTGCGCCCGATTGGCAAATCCACAACCACGGCGAGCGCGAGCCGTTGTGGCGTGTCGTTGCCTCCGATACTGCGTTCCAAGAAAAGGCGGTCCAGTTGTTGCGGAATGCCATTCCCGAGCGAGCCCACCCAGTTGTTCCTGCCCGCCGACGAATCGTCCGTTGCCTTCGATATCGTGTAACTGCCCTCAAAACTGATGTGGTGCGTGGTGCGCTTCTGGAAGCGAACTTGTACAGCGTTGTACCAGGAACTAGCTTCCTCAATCATGAGCCCTTCAAAGTCGCCGTTGAATTGCGGGTACTGGTTCAACAGGGTCCCCAAGGGCAGGGTCCCCGACGGATCGCCATAGTTCGAATTCGGCTCGTTGAAACAGGGATGGGAAGCGCTCGACGTGCAAGGGGCCGTGAACATTGTGAAAAACGGGTTGCCCACTGGTGTCTGAAGAAAGTTGCTTACGCAACCATCCGTGATGCAACTCGAATCCGTCGGCGTGACCGCCGCGGCCACCTGCGCCAGCAAGGCGGAAGTCATGAAAGAGCGGTTGTTCGTGCCGGCCCAGGGCAGATGCGTGCTTCGGTTCGCGGAGTAGTCCACTCCGAGCACAATCTGGCTGGGGAGCAGTCGCTGGATTCCCAGATTCCACATGTAAATGTTGGCGTCTCGCGGCGCTGTTGTGCCGAGATCATTCGGGTTCTGATAACCCCAGTTCGCAAACTGGCCGTACTGCGTGCCTTGCGGGCCAGTAAAGCCTCCCGGAAACGGATTCTCGAGAGTGGCGGATTGGGTGGCAAAATTGTCGTGCGTAAAAAACACGTTGGCGGTCTTGCGGAATGCCGACCCGGGATATTGGAAGTTTGTGGCCGGGCTCATTCCGAAGTAAATGCCCGCTCCGCCACGCACCACTGTTTGCGAATCGATCTGGTAAGAGAAGCCCAGTCTCGGCCCGATGTCTTTCCTGTAGGTCGGAACCGTCCTCATGCTCGACGTGGGGAATTGCGTTGTGCCAAGCAATTCTTGCGACGCAGGGTAGTTCAGCCCATAGCTCTGCATCTGCCCCTGTACGCTCATGGTTCCCGTCGGCGCAACGGCCGGCAGACTGGTTAGGTCGAGCTTCACGCCGCTGTCTGCGGCGAAATTGCTGAACTCGATTCGGTTGCCACGCGACGTGTAAGGCGAACTCCACTGGTAACGCAATCCCAGATTGACCGTGAGTTTCGAGGTTACCTTCCAGTCGTCCTGTACGTAAAACCCAGTTTCCAGCGACCGGTTTGCCACCGAAGGAGTCACGATCAGCTGACTGGAGGCATTGACATTATCGCCGTAGCCAAAAGCCAGGCTGGCGAACGGATTGCCGGTTGGGTTCCCCGATGCATCTGTATCGCTGTTCGGATTCGGCGACGTCGTGTCATCCGTAAAGGTGAGAATGCCATTAGGGTTATTCGGCTGCCAGAAATTGTTGTAGAAAATTCTCTGCTCCCCTCCGATTTTGATCAGATGAGATCCTTTGGAAACCACCAACTGCGAGGAGTAACTGAGCAGAGTGTGGGCAAAGGTAGTGTTAATGCAGCATTGGTCGTAGAGATTTGTCCAAGGGGAATTTCCCTGCATCTGAAACGTCGGCATATTATCGAGCCCATTGGCCTGCTGGAAGACCGAAGGTAAGCCCTGAACTCCAGCTGGCAACGAGGCGTTGAAACTGGCAATCGTCGGGATACTTGGGACCGACAGTTCGTGCACCCGGTCGACCGCGACATGGCTGGTCCAGATGATCCGCGGGTTGATGGTTCGGGTATATTCGAACGAAGCGTTTTGCGCCACCGTCACAGCGCTCTTGATTCCGTCATTATCGAAGCCGTCGCCCAGGGTCAGCGGAGTCGTGCCGTTGCTCCAGCCTCGGCTGTAGCGGCCGTTAATGCGGTTCTTGTCGTTGATCTGGTGGTCGATCTTGATGTCGAACTGATAATCCGGACCATTCGCCAACGTCGAGAAGTTGTAGTTGTTGAACTCATTCCCATTGCTGGGCTTCGGATAGAGATTAAGGACGGCCATTCCAATTGGGTCCTGTTCATTCGCGGGGATTACCCCGCCTCCCTGGACCAGCGGCCGCGTACAGACAACGTTGGGCGGCGGAGTGCAACTGATTTGCTTCGGGTCGTAAATAGGATTGGCCGTTGCCGAGAAGTCGCCTTGGCGCTCCGCCAGCGTCGGCACGGTCACAACTCCGCTTTGCGAACTGGAGCTTGCAACCTTCTCGAAATCGACAAAAAAGAACGTCCGATTCTTGATGATCGGCCCGCCCAGCGAAAATCCACCCTGGTCGCGCTTGCTGTCAGGTTTCGGGCCGACGTTGGCGGGATTGAAGAAATCTCGAGCGTTCAGGTCTGCGCGCTGCAGGAAGTACCAGCCACTGCCGTGGAACTGGTCGGTCCCGCTCTTCATCACCATGTTTACTACAGTGCCGCCGTTGTTGCCGAACTCAGCCGAGAAGCTATTGTTCTGCACCTTCATTTCCTGCATGCCCTCGACCAGGGGCTCGTAGTAAACGTTGGAATTTCCCCCCTCACCTTGTTCTGGAGCGCTGAGTAAGGAGCCGTCCAGCCGTATCTCGGCGGTCGCGTTGCGCTGGCCGTTAGAAGTGAAGTTTGTTCCCGACGGATAGTTATCACCGGTGCCCGATCCTGCTACCTCGGTCACGCCCGCTGACAGGAACGTCAGTCCGAAGAAGCTGCGGTTGGCCAGCGGAAGTTCGTGCACATATTCGCTGCTGATGTCCGTTCCCAGCGTTGCGCTCTCGGTGTCGAGCAATGGCGCGGTGGTGCTGACTTCCATGGTTTCGTTGACGCTCAGGGGATGCAGCACGAAGTCTACGGTGGTCTGCTGGTCAACCTGCAGCACGACATTCGTCTTTTCCGTTACGCGAAAGCCGGGCATTTGGACCCGGACTGAGTAGTTCGCGGGGCTCAACCCGGTAAAGAAATATTCGCCGTGGTCGTCGCTGTGTGAGGTTTGGGCAATGTTCGTGCCAACATTGGTGATGGTGACCGTCGCGTTCACCACGATTGCTCCACTCTGGTCGGTGACTTGCCCACGCACTTGTGCCCGATATGCGCCTTGCGCGAGAAGGCCTGTCGGAAGCAGCAATCCAAGTACAACCACGAGGAAACAAAACAAACGATAGAAGGCACGCATTGGGGTCCTCCGGGGCAGGGGAGCTTTCATATTATTACGAGTCAAAACTATTACTTTCGTTTATGGCGAAAGTCAAGACAATTCGCAGGGAAAGCGCAATCTTTGCAGGAGGGTAGCTCCGAGGTGGGATTAACTCACGGAACGATTACGGCGGCACCATCGATGGCATCATTCTTCACCGCCAAGAGTGCTTCATTTGCTTGATCCAGCGCAAACACCGTGACTCTCGGATGCAATCCAATTTGTGCCGCGAGGGCCAGAAAATCGCGCGCATCTGCACGCGTCATGTTGGCCACGCTTCGAATTTGGCGCTCACCCCAAAGCAATTTATCGTAGTCGAACTGCGGAATGCGGTCGAGATGAATCGCGTTGATCGCAACCACTCCGCCTTTCCGCAGGCTCGCAAGCGCAGCCACGACCACGTCGCCGGCCGGCGCGAAGGTCACCGCGCGATCGAGTTCAACGGGCGGCTTTTCGGTCTCGTCTCCCACCCATGTGGCTCCCAACGACTCAGCGAGCTTGCGATGCGACTCTCCTCGAGTCGAAACATAAACTTCGCAATTCCACGCCTGAAGCACCTTGATCGCAAGGTGCGCCGACGCGCCGAAGCCGAACAGACCAACGCGTTCTCCTCGCTCAACCCCGGCTACTCTCAGGCTTCGGAAACCAATGATGCCGGCGCAAAGCAGGGGTGCAGCGTGTAGATCGTCGAGTTCCTCTGGAAGTGGAAATACGAAGTCATTGCGGGCAAACGCAAGCTCAGCGTATCCGCCCGCCACGGTATAGCCGGTGAATGTTGGCGAGTCGCAAAGGTTCTCCATGCCTTTCTGGCAGTAGAAGCAGGTGCCATCGGTTCCACCTAGCCACGAGACACCTACGCGGGCTCCCAGTGGAAGGTCCGGTGTGGCGCCATCGATGACATCTCCTACGATCTGGTGTCCCGGAATCAGCCGCAATTGCTTGGCGGGCAACTCGCCTTCAACGATGTGCAGATCGGTACGGCAGACGCCGCACGCGCGTACGCGGAGCAGCACATGCCCCGATCTGACCCGCGGATCTGCTACGTCAACGATCTGCAGGGGACGTTCTGAAATAGGTGCCGGCGAAGTAAGAATAGCGGCTTTCATGGGCAGGACTTACTACCATTAATGATGCCAGAGAGACTATCGTCGCGCCATCGTCAGCAGTATGCAAACCGAAGACGGCGCTCCGCTGTGCAAAGGAAGACCGCCAGCCTATCGCACCAATGTGAACGTCGCCACGAAGAGCACACAAAATGCGGTGGCGTGCTTCACTTCGCTCCAGCCTAGTCGCCGGACGAGCAGAGGCCCTGGCTCCTGCACAAAGTAGAACCATCCGCGGAAGAGAAGTGGGGCGAATGCGATCGAGGCGATGGGAGGCATTAACCGAGCCATGCAGGCGAGGGGATGATCGCAGTCATTAGGGCTTGCCCCACGGCAAAAGCCCAGCCACGAGCGAGCTTCGCGCGGAAGCCCTCGATCTTGGCCGTGTGAATGCGCAGTTGAACATAGTGAATCTGATCGCCGGCAAACAGAATGTTGGCCAGCCAGAGCATCCATGCGGTCGCGTTGAAGTTCCCGGTGATGACGTAGTAGGCGGCGGGGGCGGATGCGGTTAGTCCGATTGTGCCTACCATTTCGGAAAGCATCCGGGCGCGGCGTCCCAATTTCTTGAGCAACGCTTGCCCGATAAAAGCGGCAGCGACAGCGGCGCCAAGCGGCCACAAGTCGATGTTTCGCCCGGCCCAGAGCAGCGCACCAAGAGCCACTGCTGCCACCGCTCCAAGGATCGCAATCAATGACTTCACCGTGCGCGCCTCTTCGCTCGTCTCGGCTTTCATCGCGGAAGTGCCCAGCAGGCTCTCGACGGGTGTTCTCAGCCAGAAAAGCGCAAACGCCGCAGCCGTCAGCAGGATCAACGGGAAGATATGACTGCATTCGCGAAACGCGACTCCGGCGCCGGTGATCATGGGAACCAAGAGCAGTCCCCAGGCTCCGTGCTCGCGGGGCACAATGAGTCCGCGATGCCGTTCGCGGCGAACCTTCTCTATCGCGGCATCCTGTTGAGTCGAACCTAGCTGGCTGTTTCCTGGGAGATGTGTAATCGCTGACATTAGTGCCACCCCACCATGTGAATATGAGACATCCCTTTGACCGCGCGCATATATTGCGCGCGCTCGAAGGCGCCCGGGTCTGGGCAGCGGAGCTGGCTCATGCTGCCCTGCATCTGCTGCACCGATTCGTACTCGTGCTCGTCCATCCACTCGCGCAGTTCGCGCTCCACGTGCCGCAGATGATTGACGCCATGCCGCATGAGTGACGAGCAAAGCATCGTCACGTTCGCCCCGACCATCAGCAGCTTGACGACGTCTTCCGCGCTGTGAACGCCGCTGGTTCCTGCGAGACTGGCTTTCAGGCGGCCATAAAGAACCCCGATCCAGGTCAGTGGAAGACGCAACGCCTGCTGCGAGCTCAACAGAACATTGGGACGAATCTCCAGCTCTTCCAGATCGATGTCAGGCTGGTAGAAGCGATTAAAGAGCACCAGTCCGTCGGCACCGGCCTCGTCGAAGCGGTGAGCCATGTTGGCGAAGTTGCTGAAGAACGGACTCAGCTTGACCGCGACCGGAATCGTAACTGTGCTCTTCACCGCACGAACGATGTCCAGGTAGCTCTTCTCGACGTCAGCCGCGGTGAGCTTGGGATCCGTCGGAATGTGATAGATGTTGCACTCAATCGCATCGGCTCCGGCCCTCTGAACCTCGGCCGCGAATTTCGTCCAACCGCCCAGCGTCGATCCGTTGAGGCTCGCGATGATGGGGATCTTCACCGATGACTTGGACTTGCGGATGTGATTCAGATATCCGTCCGGTCCCGTGTGAAACTCGCTCGGTTGCGGGAAGTACGTCAGCGATTCGGCAAAGCTCTCGGTCCCCGCGGCAAGGTGATAATTCAGGTCCGCTTCTTCCTGGCGCAGTTGCTCCTCAAAGAGCGAATAGAGAACTACCGCGGAGGCACCGGCATCTTCCAATCGGCAGATTCCATCGACGTCGCGGGAGAGAGGCGACGCCGAAACGACCAAGGGAGAGGCCAGCTTCAGGCCCAGATAAGTCGTGCTGAGGTCGATCATGGAAGTCTCCTTTTACTTCACGCCTACCGGCGTTGGTTTGGCCGCTGTCGGCTTCGCGGCTTCTTCCTTTGCTGGAACGCTCTGCTCCGGTTTTCGGCTCGCCATGTATTCGTACATGTGGAAACGGGTTTCAACATCCTTCTGCGCCGCTTTCCATAGGCGTTCCGCATCTTCCGGCTTGCTCTTGGTCAGCATCTTGAAGCGCGTCTGTTGCAGCAGCCACTCCTGCACCTTGCGGCTCGGCGCACGCGAATCCAGCGCCAGAGGGTTCTCGCCGATCATGGCGCGCTCCGGGTGGTAGCGATAGAGCAGCCACTGTCCGGACTCGACGGCAATCTTCTGATCGCTCATCGAAGTCTTCATATCGATGCCGTGCGCGATGCACGAAGAGTACGCAATGATGATGCTCGGCCCGTCGTACGCCTCGGCCTCGAGGAATGCTTTTAGTGTGTGCTCGTCTTTCGCGCCCATCGCGACGCTGGCGACGTAGACGTTGCCGTACGTCATCGCCATCAGGCCGAGGTCTTTCTTCGGACCAGGTTTCCCGCCGGCTGCAAACTTCGCTACCGCAGCGCGTGGTGTGGACTTTGAAGCCTGTCCGCCTGTGTTCGAGTAAACCTCGGTGTCGAGCACGAGTATGTTGACGTTGCGCCCGCTGGCCAGCACGTGGTCGAGTCCGCCGTAGCCGATGTCATAAGCCCATCCGTCGCCACCGACAATCCATACGCTCTTCTTCACGAGCATGTCAGCGAGGACGAGTAGCTGTTTCGCCTCGGGCGAGTTCAGCTTGTGCAGCCGCTCTTTCAGGACATCGACCCGCTGGCGCTGATCGTAGATATCCGACTCATCTTTCTGCTTGGCAGTGATGATCGCCGTGGCCAGTTCCTCACCTACGTTGCCCGCAACCCGCCGCAGCAGTTCTTGCGCGAACTCCGTCTGCTTGTCGATCGAGACGCGGAAGCCCAGGCCAAATTCGGCGTTGTCTTCAAACAGCGAGTTGGACCACGCTGGACCGCGGCCGTCAGTGTTCTTCGCCCACGGAGTCGTCGGCAGGTTGCCGCCATAGATCGAGGAGCAGCCGGTCGCGTTCGCTACGACCGCGCGGTCGCCGAATAGCTGCGAAACCAGCTTCACATAAGGAGTTTCGCCGCACCCCGAGCAAGCGCCCGAGAACTCAAACAACGGCTCCTGCACCTGTTGCTGACGAATCGTTCCGACCTTGATCTTGCGCCGATCAAGTTCGGGAATCTCGAGTAAAAATTCCCAATTCTCTTTTTCGGGCGCGCGCAGCGGAGGCTGGGGCACCATGTTGATCGCCTTGAGCCTCGCCTCGCTCTTATTCTTTACCGGGCAGATATCGACGCAGACGCCACATCCGGTGCAGTCTTCCGGTGCGACCTGGATCGTGTACTTCATGCCAGCCCATTCCTTGTCGCGAACGTCGCATGACTTGAACGTCGCTGGAGCCCCTTCGAGTTCCTTGCTGTCGTAGACCTTGATGCGGATCACAGCATGCGGACAGACCATCGCGCACTTGCCGCACTGGATGCAGATCTTCGAATCCCAAGCCGGAATTTCGAGAGCGAGATTGCGTTTCTCCCATCGCGCCGAAGCAGTGGGGAATGTGCCATCGCACGAGAATGCGCTGACTGGAAGTTCGTCGCCCTTCCCTGCGTAAATCGCTCCGAGCACATCGCGCTCGAACTTCGGAGCGCCGGGGAACACCGGCGGGAGTTCGATCTTGCTCGTCACCGTCGCTGGGACTTTCACCTCGAACAAGTGGGCCAGCGTCTCGTCGACCGCCAACATGTTCTTCTTGACGACCTCTTCACCCTTCTTGCCATAGGTGTGGCGGATCGATTCGCGGATGGCCTCAATTGCTTCGTCGCGCGGCAGCACTTTCGAGATTGCAAAGAAGCAAACCTGCATGATGACGTTTATGCGCGAACCCATGCCGGCGTCACGCGCCACCTGGTACGCGTCGATCGCGTAGAACTTCGCTTTCTTGGCGATCAGTTGTTGCTGGACTTCGCGCGGCAGGTGATCCCAGACTTCGTCTTTGCCGTAAGGACTATTCAGCAGAAAAACGCCGCCTTCCACCAGCGAACTGAGCATGTCGTAGCGCTCGAGGAAGATCCACTGATGACAGGCCACGAAGTTCGCTTTGGAAACGAGGTAGCTCGAATTGATCGGCTGTGGTCCAAAGCGCAGGTGAGAGACGGTCATCGCGCCCGACTTCTTCGAGTCGTAAACGAAGTACCCTTGCGCGTAGTTGTCGGTATTCTCGCCGATGATCTTGATCGAATTCTTGTTCGCACCCACCGTGCCATCGGCACCGAGCCCGTAGAACATCGCGCGGATTACACTGTCGGGCTCTGTCGAGAACGACGCATCATAGTCGAGGCTGGTGTGCGTGACGTCATCGTTAATACCAATCGTGAAATGATCTTTAGGCTCATGCTTTTTCAGGTTGTCGTAGACCGCCTTGACCATCGCAGGAGTAAATTCTTTCGATGACAGTCCATAGCGGCCGCCGACCACTTTCGGGGCCGATTTCAACTTTCCGTAACCCAGCTTCAATCCTTCATTCAGCGCGGTGACTACATCGAGGTAAAGCGGTTCGCCGATCGCGCCCGACTCTTTCGTACGATCGAGCACCGCAATCTGGCGAACCGTTGGGGGGAGGGCCTCGAGGAACGACTTCACGCAGAACGGCCGATAGAGCCGGACCTTCAACACGCCGACTTTCTCGCCGCGCGCGTTGAGGTGATCGACGGTCTCGTGAGCGATCTCCGCGCCAGAGCCCATAATCACGATCACGCGCTCGGCATCGGGAGCGCCGACGTAGTCAAACAGTTTGTACTGACGTCCCACGACTTCCGCGAACTTGTTCATCACGGCTTGCACCTTTGCTGGTGCTGCGTCGTAGTACTTGTTTGCGGTCTCGCGAATCTGGAAGAACACATCGGGGTTCTGCGCCGTGCCCCGCAGCACCGGATGATCCGGCGACAGCGCCCGCTGCCGGTGCTCGATCACGCGATCCATATTGATCATGGCGCGGATGTCGTCTTCGTTCAGCAGCTCGATCTTGCTGACCTCGTGCGAAGTACGGAATCCATCGAAGAAATGCAGGAAGGGAATGCGTGTCTCAAGCGACGACGCATGCGCGATCAAAGCCAGGTCCATGGCTTCCTGTACCGAGTTCGAGCACAGCATGGCCCAGCCCGTCGTCCGGCAAGACATCACATCCGAGTGATCGCCAAAAATCGAGAGCGCATGCGTGGCAAGCGTGCGCGCCGAAACGTGGAATGCGGTCGGTGTGAGTTCTCCGGCAATCTTGTTCATGTTCGGGATCATCAACAACAATCCCTGAGAAGCCGTGAAGGTGGTGGACAGCGATCCCGTCTGCAGGGCTCCATGGACCGCCCCGGCGGCGCCGCCCTCACTTTGCATCTCGACCACATGAGGCACGCTGCCCCAGGCGTTCGGCACATTCTCGGAAGCCCACTGATCGGCCCACTCGCCCATCGGCGACGAAGGAGTGATGGGGTAAATGGCAATGACTTCATTCACCCGGTAAGCGACATGTGCGACGGCTTCATTGCCGTCCATGGTCTTGAACTTGCGCTTCATGAAATCCCCCGTTCCGTAATCTCGACGGGAACCACTGGCGTGGCCCTGCGATAGATCAAGGATGCCGGAACAGGGGTGGATCTGTCGGGACGTGGATTCACAGACCCGTGTGATTAGGATCACAACGATCGCAAAAACGCTGGAATTTGCTGGACTTAGCCCTTCCCTTAACGGACGGCCAGGGTGTAGCCAACGTTACTTTTGGGGATGTCATAGACGCCGAAGTCGCAGCTATAGACAGTCCAAGCCACAGTTATGTCGGCCGCATCGGTCGTTGAGGTCCAGTAATACTGGGCTTCGACGTAGTTGGTGAAGACGGGTGCCTGGAACGTCGTGCCGTCTTTGTTGACATAGGTGTAGCCGAAATACTGAGCCATGTTGGTCTGGGCGCGGTCGGCCAGGCTCTCAAGTTCGTTGCGGTTGGGCATCCGCCACTGGCCGGCGGTCGAACCGTCGGTAAGATTGCACTGCCCGCTGGCGAGAGAATTAACCGAGGCAAGCGCGTCTGACCATGCTCCGCGGATGCAGTCTGCTTGTTTCAGCCACACTAGTCCAGTCATGGTGTCGGTGACTGTGCCGTTGTGATTGTCAATGAAACGCGGATAGATTTGGCGAATTCCCGCCTGCACATTGCCGTCATCGCCTGCGGAGTATGGCAGATAGAATCCCGTGGATTGCAACTGCACGGTGCCGCCAGATCCAGCGCCTTTAACCGCCCAAATCACGTTTGCGGCGGTGGCTTTCACATTCGATGCTGTGTCATTCATGTAACGACCATCGCTAAGGCGAATGGTCCAGGCTTTGTCGGATCCCACAACTCCGCCGTAGTAACTCGTCGACGACCAATAGATTCCGCCGGAAACATTCACAAACGGATGGCTCGCCGAGAGCGCCGGGTTTGCAGCCGAGACATCAATCAGGCTTTCGAGTTCGTTGAGGTTCGGTAAACGCCAATCGCCTGCTTTGGACTGGTCGCGCAGGTTGCAGTTGCCGTTCGCGAGCTGGTTGACCGCAGTCAGTGCATTTGATCACACGTCGGAGCCAAGGCACCCTGCATCTTTCAGCCAGATTAGCCCGGTGAGGGTGTCAGTGACCGTTCCGTCCTGATTGTCGGTGAAGCGTGTTGCCGCTGACCATGATGTACCCTTACTTGCTGATGCGTCGTCACCTGCGGCGTAACTTACACGCTGCCCAGTCGCTGCAAGAGTCATCCGGGGATTCGTGCCATCGTAGGCCGCAAAATCGGCGCCCGTTACCGATGAATCGGGCATCGCGATGAAGTCGATCACGTTGAAGAAAATTCCTGATGGTGGCATTCCGTTACTCAAGAATTGCCCCGTGTAATCCGCGCGCTTGACCGTAGCCCCGCTTGCGACGGAAGGATAAAAGCCGTACCCGTCTTTGAAGACGTAAATCTGATAATCCCCCGGCACATCGCCCGTAACGCTCATTCCCGTGAAGCTGTAGTTTCCATTCGCATCAGTCGTGGCGCTCTTGAACACGACGTTGCTGTTTGTCAGAAAATCGGTGACGGTGGCGCCCGCCAGTGGTGCGCCCTTGAATGTGACTGTCCCCGAAACGCTATCGGGTGCGGGCGGCGGAGGATTGTTGGTATTGCCACTGTTATTGCTTATGCCGTTGCAGGCTGTAAGCACCGTAAGACAAACGACTGCCGCGAGACAACGCACCGACACCATGAGGCCGTCCTTTCCTGGCCGTGGATGGCCAGATTTCCTTCGCGATTGGGTTAGAGAATTCACACGAACGCACGGAAGGGAACAGAGATCAATCGGCACCTGGGTAGAAAACTTTAGAGGGCGCGCTTGACGACGAGAGACAGACTGAGTCGTCAAGCCTGAGAAATTCGGGCTGTCGCACTTGCATCGGGCCAATCGAGGTCGGTGGGGTCGTTGAACGGGACAGTCAGGCTGATGCTGGCGTGGGAGTCGCCAGTCGATTGCAGGACTTGGCTCGACTTCAGGCAGGTAGAAACTGGAGCTTGAGTTGACCTCGAGAACTCACGGCCTGACTCCGGCCTCAACCAGAGCATCCGCCCAGATTCGATAACCTGCCTCACCGGGGTGAGTCCCATCCGGCATCAGCGATGGAGGCAACGTGCCGTCCGCTGCGAGAAACTTCTTACCAATATCGAGGAGTGTGATGGTAGAACTCTGAGCGAAACGTGTTGCCAGCAATTGATTGATCTGCTCAATCGACGAGCGCAACGGGTCGTTGGCTTTCGCTTCGCGCGGGAAAATGCCCATCACGATGATGTGAGATTCCGGCGAGCGCCGGTGTACTTCGTCGCAAATTGCGCCAATAGCTTCCGCAATTTCCTGCGACGTGTTCGCTCGTGCCTGGGACGTGCCTGTCAGATTGTTGGTGCCGATTTCGATGACTACCCAGCGTGGATGAAGGCCGTCGAACTCGCCTTGCCTTAGCCGCCACAAGACATTCTGCGTGCGATCCCATCCGAAGCCCAGGTTAAGGACTGACATTGCTTTGAAGACACTCTGCCACGCCGCGGGACCGTTTTGCACGGTCGACTCTGGCGGGCCGTCCCAGAACTGCGTGATCGAGTCGCCGATCATGACGACATCGGGCCGCATGCGTTTCTGCAAGTCCAATTCGGCGTGATGCCGCGCCCACCAGTCGTACAAATCCTGTTCCAGCCGGCTGACGGGAATGAGCGCCGTGTTGATGTCGGTCATCGACGTAAGCGGGCGTCGAGGTGTGTCGTCCATCAGCTTTGCCAATGTCGGCTCAATGGCCTCGGCCATCATGCGTTGGCCATTGGTATCGGGATGCAGCGGTTTCCGCGGTGTGGGCAGCCGCGGATCATAAAAGATTGCCCGGTTGATCGCTCCATCTTTCTCGAAGACCGAGGCGATGTCGAGGTAGGTGACTCGCGGGTTCTCACCGTAACAGGTCGCGAGATAACTGTTGATGGCTTGATCCCGTGAGGTTTTGTCGGCCGAAATGCCGCTGGGAAGAATTCCCAACAGCAGGACTTGGGTCTGCGGCAGAAGTTCCTCGATGCGATTGACGACCGCATCAATCCCGATTTCAGTCTGCTCGGCGGTCTGGCCATGCCCGGTGTTGTTCGTCCCGATGAGCACGATCGCGACCTTGGGATGAATGCCGTCCACCTCGCCGTGATTGAGTCTCCACAGCACATGCGCAGTTGTATCCCCGCTGAAGCCGAGGTTCAGCGCCTTCCGCGGCTCGTAGAACTCATTCCATGTCGGCTGGAAGTTTTCGTCCGGTGGATTGGCCTTGTCGTAGTTGTTGGTGATGGAGTCGCCGATCAGAACAAGGCTCGTATCAGGATGGGTGTGGATCTGTTCGAGGATTGCATTATGCCGGTCGGCCCACCACTTCTCGTTCATGCGATCAGCGGGGACGGCCGCGGGATTCAACGCAAATTGCGCGGAGAGTGGCGCCGCAATCTGAATGATGCCGAGAAGAAGTGCAATGGGAAGAAGTCGCTTGCAAAGAGTAGTCACGAGTCCTCGTCGTCCTGCGCACATGCGGCGAGGACATGCATGCGACTACGGCCCCGTTCCGCCAGTGTGGCAGTCGGCGCAGTTTACCTGTGCCGGGTCGCCGATGTCGAACGGGTGCTGAAGGTTCAGGCGTCCTCGCCGGCGTTGAGTTTGATTTTCTTCCGCCCTTTCGGGGCTTGTCTTCCTTTTGCCTTTCTACCCAGCGCTGGCGCGCTGGGCTGCAATCTTTCGCTCCTTCGGGGCTGCGGTGTTCTGCTTACCGGTAGTTTTCGTTTCTTTGGATCGCCAGTTGTGTTCTTGGCTTTCGTATCGCGCTCGCTTGTCGTGCTGAGCGGAGCCACCTCCGAGCGGAGCGAAGGCCGTGGCGCAGTCGAAGCATCCCTACCCGCAATTCTGCTGCTGTCTTCTTTGCCCGCAGCCTGCTCAATGTTGGCGCCGAGGGTGGTGAGGTCGCGGCGGGTGGCTCACGCGAGAGTGCGATGAATGGGAGATCCCTTCGCCTAACAGCTCAGGGCAGGCTCCTCCTCCGCCTGAAAGGCGGCTCCGTCGGGATGACGCCTCGGTGGAGGAGACTAGCTGATTGGACGCTTCCCGATTTGGGAATGAGTTAGTTAGGTTGGGCTGGTTGGATTGGGAATAGGCGGTGGGCCGTTGGGACATGGTCCCACTTTTGCTCAGGCAGATTTCTCAGTAAAGGTTATGCGTCACAAGAAAAATAAACCCCTGTGGAAAATTCTGGACGGAAAAATCGGGGAGCCTCTTGTGTGTCCCCAGATCTTCTTAGGGTGCCAACTTCGGATTCTTGAATACTATCTCGTGGATGTCTGAGAAGAATGAGAGCAAATTGTATTCCGTTATCGGTGCCTCGCCTGGATGAGAGCACTGGCACCTTAGCTCGAAACAGCTGTGGAGTCACGTGTGTTGGTTATTGTCAATAAGCTGCATGCCTTCGAGAATCCAAAGAACTATGTTGTCGAAGACTTCACGGAGTTCGCCTAGGGAAGATACATTTTGCGTCTGATTGAATTTCTTAAACCTACCTTTGTTCTGGCTTGCCATAGCGGCGGAGGCTATGTTGAACTTCGCGAAGCCGATTCTCTCAATCGCATGGTGAATTTGGTCGATTGCCGCGCACCAGCCCAGCATCGCTGCTGCACGATACAGCTTGTGGCGCCCGCAATCGACAGCTTCCTTAAGATATTCGCTCTGACTTGCACTATTGAGACCGATTAGGAGTTTCTCTAGTTGGGAGGTTGGGACTGTAGCAGCGGTCTGAAGCGGCAAAACGAGATCACTCCGAAGTCGCGGGTCGTTTCTTGCAATACTGCAAGGTACCGGGTGCGAAGATTGTTGGGGCTCGCTAGTTTCAACAAGGACTGGAGTCTTTCCGAGTATCTCAGGAGTAGTGACGCGTCCACGCCGGCAGTTTTGAGTTCTGGTTCAATCGAGGAGAACCATTCGGTCCCTAATTCTTCTGCAGCCATACGCAGAGATTTCTTCGCGATTTGTGACACCTGCTCAGCTTTAACCCGTTTTCGAAGGTCTTTGAGGCGAGTCTCAAAGTTTCTTACAGAATCAATCAGTGGCGGGTTTGGTGAAGTCACTGGAGCTCCTTGATTAGCTTTGCGAGTTCAGTTCTGCCCTCCTGGCTTAGCCTGATGATTGGGGTGGCCTTGTCGTAGGTTTCAAACTTCTCGAAGAGCCTACGGTTGTTCTTGAAGTTTGCGTTGAAATTGGCGCCATCGTAGGTTTTCCTCAGCTGGCACTGTCGCCGGAGGTCTTCGCCATCAACTTCGAACTCCCCTTTTTCAATTGCGTTCCGCAACGCAGCGAGCAGTCCCAGTCTGATTTGGCTCTCTGAGGCCTTGGTTGTCTTCAGATCCTCAAACAAGGGCTTTATATCTCCACCTTCTTTATAGAAAAGGCCATTCAAGTCACTGAGAGTCGCACCTTCCTTGTCGAGAAACTTTTTCGCTTTCAGGTGCAGGTCTCCGAGCGCCAGATCTTCGCCGCCACGGCTCTGCACTGCTGCCTCGGCGCCACCCTTTGCGGCTTCAGCGCTGCTATCCGGTTTTTCGTCTGGGCTTGTTGGTTTTTGATTCTCGCGTTGTTGGCCTCGCAGCTCATTGCTCAGCAGCAGTTCGAAGGCTCTCTCTTGAACCTTCTCAGGAAGTTGTTTGATTAGTTCGCCAACTTCAAGAATTCTCTTCTTAAGATCCTCGTCCATGTCTTTTCCTCATTTCAATTAGCAATAAAAAGGGTCCTACGGCATATTGGCCGCGGGACCCCATCCCTTGCGCGTCCTTTGTACTCCTGGAGTAAGGCGAATGCCTAGGGCACGTAAGTGGGAGATAGGTGGCACTTAGGAGGGAGTAAGCGAGGAGGTGTTGTCGTCGGCATTAGCGGCTTCTTCGTATCTGGTGGAAATTCCCTGCTAAGCTGCGGGTTCCGCAAAGCCGGTAGGGATCCTTCGACTCCGCCGTGACTCGCTTCGCTCATCACGGCTCCGCTCAGGATGACAGATTCCGAAAAGATCAATACGAGGGCTGAAGCCCCATGCTTGTGGGCTTTAAGGATACGGCTGGAAGTCGTGCCCTTCCAAAGAATGAGACCGGTTTTAATGGTGGCTTCGGCTACACGGCCAGTCTAGTCTGGCTACGGTCCAGTTCCGCCGGTGTGGCAGTCGGCGCAGTTTACCTGGGTCAGGTCGCCGATGTCGACTGGATGCTGGAAGTTTTGTACTGGCGCGGCGGCTACGTTGGTGGTGCCGTCGGTTTCTGACATCAGCGTATGGCACTGGTTGCAGTCGCGGCTGATCACGCGGCCGTCGGCGCTCACGTGCTGGCCGTCGTGGCAGCGGAAGCATCCCGGGGAATAGAAGTGTCCGAGATTGTTGGGATGTGTCTGCCAGTTCAGCTTCATCTCGGGGAACGTGGTTCGTTTGAAAATCTGCTGGACCTCGGTGACCGCGTTGCGAATTTCTAACTGCTTGCTTTTCGCAACATCCGGATATTTCTTTTCGTAGAAGTCCTGGATTCCCGCTGCGATGCCTTGCATGGCGCCATCGGTCGTGTTGTAAGTGCCTGTGAGCACCGTCACCGCTTGCTGCTTGATGGAGGGAAGGGAAGCGTCGATGCGGCGAGCCAGCAGCGACTGATCGACCGCCAGATCCGGAGGCACGTAAATGTGCGTCGGACGGTTGTGGCAGTCGACGCAGTCCATGCGGTGCTTCTCCCCCTTGGCGATCTGATCTTTGGTCAGGGTGGAATCTTTTGCGTAGTATTCCGTGACGCGTCCCTGCTGATCTTCGACGTGAATGTAGGGGATCACCTGGCGCTTCTCATCGGCCGCGACATACTCGATCTTGTTGGCGATGTTCATGTGCCAGTGAATGCCTTCGGGCGCGCCGGTCGCGGGATCTCCGCCGCCGGTCTTGATGATCATGCGAATCTGGCGCAGAGTATTCTTCTCATCGTTGGCGTAGTGCGAGAAGACTTTCAACTGTCCGCCATAGAATTTTTTCGGCCAATGGCACTGCTCGCAGGTTTCCTGCGCGGGGCGAAGGTTCTTCACGGGAGTCGGAATCGGCCTCGGAAAGGTATTGAACAGCGCCGCAAAGACCTGCCGGCTGCCTGACAGCTTCGACTTCACGAACCACGTTGCGCCCGGACCTACGTGGCAATCAGCGCACGCGACTCGCGCGTGGGGGGAGAGCTGATATGCGGTGTATTCCGGGCTCATCACCGTATGGCACAACTGGCCGCAGAACGAAACCGACTCGGTGAACTCGTATGCCTTGTAACTGCCTGCCGCGCTTACGACCACGAAGACGACGAGGAACGTCATGAACGAGATTACTGCGCTGCGCTGCGCGCGATCATTCAGATCAATGCGGGGATAAAACTCGGTGCTGACGACTTTCTTGCGGCGCTCGAGCAAGAAACCCGCGAGGATGAGAAGGAGCCCGAGACAGAGAAATCCCGGCGAGACCATGTAGGCGAGAATGCCAATATAAGGTCCGGGTTTGACGGCGATCTGATCAACCAGAAAGAAAATGAAAACATTCGCCAGGCTGACGATTGCTAAGGCCACGCCTGCCAAGCTGATCGGATTGCGTAGCAGCATCCGCAGCTTGTGCCGTGGTTCCACCCCGGACGGTGGAGTCTTATCAGTCTCCATGCTGGACCTCGGTCTCCTGTGTCTCTTCTTCCTTTTCCTTCGAGTCTGCCGCGTCGAGGGACACTTTTCTCAGGGTTACATGGTCTAGTCCGTGCTCTTCGCGATAGTGATGCACCGTCATCTTCCCATCCCACCACGCCCAGTTCATGGGATAGACATCCGGATCCAGAAAGACTTGATAGAAGTGCCAGACGACAATCGCCAGCGTCGCCAGGATCGCCTCGTAGAAGTGAATTGCGGTGGCGATGTCGAGCCACCAGCGCGGCAGATGATTTCCAACCGACACCTTTGCCCAAAGCATGGTTCCGGTTCCGGCCATGACAAACATGCCCCACACCAGCGCCCAGTATTCCGCCTTCTCCGCATAGTTGAAGCGCGGAAACTCAGGCTTCTGTTTCGAGATTCCCAGATAGTAGCTGAGATTCTGCCATGCGCCGCGGATATCGTCGAGTGTAGGAAAGAGATCGAAGGCCAGGCGTCGCCCTTCGCGTGTAAAGACCACGTCAAAAGCGTGATACGCGCTGACGCCGATCAGGACCACTGCGGCCACGCGATGCAGGAGTTGCCGCATTCTCTCGCCCAGGGACAGCATCGATGCGAACCATGAGTCCGGGAACTTCAGGGCGAATCCCGTCAGCACGAGGACAAAGAAGCTGGTGAGCAGCGCGGCATGCTGCCAGCGGAAGCGCAGCGGCATCCGTGTGACGAAGCGACTCTCTTCCTTGCGGCGAGCAAGAACCTTTGATCGCCAGATGATGAAGTTGTGGAGCAGCATCCCACCGATCACGGCGAAGATCATTCCCAGATAGAACTTGCGTATCCAGCGAACTGCTTTGCTGCCGACGTCTGCGGAGAGCGGCGCGTCTACGTGAACTTTCGCCGCGGTGAACTTCTCGGTCACGCCTGGGTGGCACTGGCCGCAGGTTCGGGCAAGATTGGCGCGATTGATGGTCGAGCGCGGATCGCTCGACGGGAAGATGCTGTGCGTGCCATGGCAGCTGGCGCAGTTCGCCACGACTTGCGATCCCAGCCGAGAGGCCAACCCGTGATAGCTTGCGAGGTATGTCGTTTCGCGGCGGCCTTGCACTCCGAACTCCTGCGAGAGCCTCACTCCTTCGTGGCAGCGCGCACAGGTGACTTGCCCCACGTTCTGCGCCGAGACCGGAGAGTTGGGATCGGTGTGCGCCTTGATCGAATGGATTCCGTGACAATCCGTGCATACCGGAGCCTGCCAGTTTCCCTGCGCGACCGCGGTTCCATGAATGCTCTGCTGGAATTCCTTTGAAATCTGGTCGTGGCACTTGCCGCAGGTTAGCGGCACATTGAATTTGAAGATGGGAGACTTCGAATCCTTCGCGTCCAGAATCTCGTGCGTGCCATGGCAATCGGTGCAAACGGCGGCTTTCTCTGAACCATTCGCAACCGCGTGGCCGTGAACGCTCTGCTGATACGAGGCGACCATCTGCACGCTGAGCCCGCTCTTTTCCATCACGAACTGCTGGCTGTGGCATGCGCCGCAAGTCGCCGGGACATTCGTGTGGTGCACCTTGGACTTCGGATCGGCCGCGGGCAGCAACTCATGTGGACTGCCGTGGCAATCCACGCAAGTTGCTGCGGCGGTATTTCCGCCCTGTACTGCCTTTCCGTGGAAGCTTCGGTCGTACGCGGCCTGCTCGTCGGCGTGGCACGTGGCGCACGTGATTTTCTGGGGAGTTGTTTCGTGCGCGGCGCTCTTTACATCGGTGTGGCAATCGACGCAGGTAAACATGCTGCCGTGGATCGAATCTTTGAAGGCCTGCGGATCGACATGCAGACTGACGGGCTTGCCGTTGACCTCGTGCGATAACGTCGCATCGCTGTGGCAGGCAAGGCACTCTTCTGCAGTGGGTTTTTGAGGATCTTTTTTACTTGCGGCGAGGAGCGAAGTCGCGGCTAAAAGAAGGGTGAGGGCAACTCCAGGCGCAAAAAGTCTCCGTGTTGTTCGCGTGGACATGCTCTCACCCGCCAGTTCTTTAGAGTCAACCGATTGTTCGCGGCCATTAGCAGCCGCCCTTCGCAAAATACTTACTTCGCCAAACTACGAATGTAGGTAACCAGGTCCTTGATTTCCGTATCTTTCAACTTGCCTTCGTACGCGGGCATCTTGCCTTTGCCCTTGGTGATGGCATCGGTAAGCTGTGCATCGGTCATTGACTTCACTTCGGGTGAGGCGAAGTCCCTGGTTCCCATCTTTCCGCCCTTGCCGTCTGCGCCATGGCACATGGCACATTTGGCCTTGTAGGTAGCGGCCGCATCCTGCGCCACTGCTTTAGAGGCGCCGACTGCGAAGAGACCGCAAACCAGCAATGCTAGGAGACCCATTCGAAAGGAAATGTGATTCATTGTGTCGCATCCTCCTGAGAAGAGTTTGTTTTCCGGCACGATATCACAGAGCATGGATCGCCCGTTACCCGACTGTCAGAACTCCCAGCATCAGGAGTGCCGTGGATCGTGGTGATGTCCCGTACCCTGAGAACTCACTCGCAGGCGTAGGTTCGCATGGCGGCGAGAGCCGCCCTATGCTAGAAGTCACTTGGCCCTGTGAGAGCAATCACACGTGTTTTTCGTTTCGATTGTGACAGTTATCACTGGTTGGTGTGCGATTCCTCACTGTTCCACTGTTGGGCAAAACCTACCATCGACCCATGTCGTCAACACTAGAATGGCCGGCACCGCCCTTCAGCAATGCATCGAATGATGTCTGGACTGGGGGAGACACGCCGATCGCCTCCGAGCATTCCGCAGAACTCTCCAAGACTTCGCGCGTTCGTTCGCGGCCTCTGCAAGTCACTTGGGAAATGACGCACGACTGCGGGTGGAAGGCAACGCCGACGCGCAGGCGCGCGGCAAACAATCAACAGCACTTCTCGACAGCAGAAGCCTTTCACCTGATCGAGCAAGTCGCAGCTATGCGCGTGCCGCTGTTGGCGTTGACCGGCGGCGATCCGCTGCTACGGCCGGACCTTCTCCCGGTTGTTGAGTTCGCTGCGAAGCGCTCGCTGCGGACCTCGCTTACTCTGCTGCCGACGCCACGATTGGACGCCGAGATTATTCCCGAACTGAAGGCGCGCGGATTGATGAGAGTCGCCTTCTGGCTTCATGGCTCGACTCCGGGGCTAAACGATGGCTACTGGAAAATGCCAGGCTTGCACCGCCGCACGATGGAAATCATTGGAACATGCCATGAAGTCCAAATGCCGGTACAGATCAACAGCATCGTGTCGCGACGGAATTTTCACGATATCGAACCCATGATCGAGCTTTTGACGCGGCTCGACGTGATGTTGTGGAATGTTTTCTTCTACGTCCCTGGCAGCCGGGAAGAAACCGCACAGATGCTCGACGCTGAGCAGCACGAGCAAGTTTTCGCCAAACTTTACAGCGCTTCCAAGCGGGTGAACTTTCAGATCAAAACCACCGAAGGCCAGCACTACCAGCGCTTTCTTCTGCAGCAGCGTGTGCGCGAATCGCGCGGACGTCTCACCGAAGCTACAGCAATCCCCTATGCTCCCCGTGGGGTCAACGATGGCAGAGGATTCGTCTTTGTCAATTACCGTGGCGAGGTATATCCAAGCCGCTTCCTTCCCATCTCGGCCGGCAACCTCACTGCTCAATCGCTGTCAGAAGTTTACTGCGACTCATCGCTCTTTACTTCATTGCGCGACGTTTCCAAACTGAAAGGCAAGTGCGGTCGGTGTCCGGTCCGCTCTCTTTGTGGAGGATCGCGCGCCCGCGCCTACGCTGTTACCGGGGACGTGTTCGCCTCCGAACCCTGCTGTGCCTACGAGCCGTAACCTGGTCCACCCGGAAGACGAATACCGCGGCACAATGGAACTCCGAAAAAAGCGCCCTGCGTGAACCTCTGCGCGCCTGCAATGATTGTTTTCCCCTTCACAAGCGACCTCAAGAACTGTGATTTAAATCACATCGAGGTGTGATTTGTAATCCGGCGCACTCTCGCCCACCCTCGCTACCATCAGGCCCATCTTGGAACGAGACTAGAGGGCAACAACCTCTCGAAAAATCAACAGGAAGGAGGCGACTTTGATGCGCTTTCGCGGGCTTGTGTTTGTCAGCAGTTCGTTAGTCGGAAAGCGTACCAACCTCAGCCTCCCTCCTCTCGCTTCCACTGGAACACAAGGGGCGTAAGTAATAAGGAGAGTTCAGATGAGAATGATCGCAATTTTCCTCTTGGTGATGGCGGCGGTTTGCGGACTCTTATTCATAGGCGCAGTCAATCCTCCCGAGGCCAAGGCCGTTCCCAGCTATGCACGGCAGACGGGGTTGCCATGCAGTGGCTGCCACTACACTCCGCCAGAGCTCAACCCGGCAGGACGCCGATTCAAGTTACTGGCGTACACCGATAAGGCTGACGATGCCAAGGTCGTGAAGGCCGACGGAAGCAAGAAGCGCGCAGCGCTGGATCTGTTGGCTTCTTTGCCGCTCTCGGTCATGCTTGACGCCTCATTTACCAATCTCAAGTCTCCGATCCCGAGTACCCAGAACGGCAGCTTTGAAATGCCGCAAGACATCTCTCTGTTCCTATCTGGCGCCTGGACCGAGCACGTGGGTAGCTTCCTGCAGGTCACCTACGACACTCAGAACGACCATTTCAGCATGGATAACACTGATATCCGCTATGCAAAGACTGGCAAGCTTGGGGGCAAAGAACTCATCTACGGCCTGGATTTCAACAACAACCCGACGGTTGAGGATTTGTGGAACAGCACTCCCGCCTGGGGCTTTCCCTGGGTCGCCAGCGATTGGGCTCCCACTCCGAATGCGTCCCCCATCATCAACGGGGGATTGGCGCAGGACGTAGCCGGCTTCGGCGGTTATGGGATGTGGAACAACCATCTCTATGCGGATGCGATCCTCTATCGCTCACAGCACGTCGGCTCGGCATTGCCAAACGATGGAACCAACGCCGGTTTCAACATTCGCGGCGTCGCACCTTATTGGCGGGTTGCTTGGCAACAGCTTACAGCCAAAACCCAGTATGCATTCGGCACCTACGGCATTCACATGAACTCGACTCCCGGCGCAGTCGTCGGTCCGCAGGATACCTACACCGATTTTGCATTTGACACCCAGATCGATCGCACCGTGGTCCGTACCGATGTGCTGTCATTCCGCGCCACCTATATTCGGGAAAACTCGAACCTGCTCGCGAGCTTCATTTCCGGGGCAGCCTCGCAGTCTAAGAACCACCTGAATACGGTTCTGGCGAACGCGGAGTACCACTTCGGCAATAAGTACACGGGAACATTCGGGTGGTTCAGTACCACCGGGACTCCGGATCTTGCGCTGTATCCTTCGGGCGCGGTCACGGGCAACTTCAACGGTAACCCGTTAGGCGAGGGGTACATCGCGAACGTGAGTTACTGGCCCTGGCAGAATCTGTGGCTGGCCGCACAATACACGGGCTACACCCGTTTCAACGGGGCGTCGATGAACTACGACGGTGCCGGCCGCAATGCCAATTCCAACAACACGATTTATCTGAACGCGAAATTCGTTTTCTAGCTGTCTGGCGAGATTATCGATCTGCAAATGCAAAGGAGAAACACAATGAAACGCAATGCATGGGTATTCATGGCCCTGATCGCCTCCCTGAGCACGGCATTGTGGGCGGGCGACATCGAAGGCAAAGTGACAGGAATGAAGGGTAAATCGGTCGTTTATGTTAACACTATTGCGGGCAAGACTTTTCCCGCGCCCAAGGATCATCCCGTGATCGACCAGAAGGGTCTGATGTTTAATCCGCATGTTGTGATCGTGCAGCAGGGAACAACCGTCGACTTCCTGAATAGCGACAACGTAGCCCACAACGTCTTTTGGACGGCTGTCGGAAACGATAAGAAGGCCGGACACAATCTCGGTACCTGGCCGAAGGGCGAGAAGCGGTCGTTTACCTTCGACAAGCCGGGCGTCGTGCCGCTACTGTGCAACGTGCATCCCGAGATGGCTGGGTATCTCGTCGTCACGCCGACTCCTTATTTCGCTGAGTCCGACGAGAGCGGCAACTACAAAATTAAGGACGTGCCGGACGGAAGTTACACGCTCGTGGTGTGGCACGAAGGCGCGAAAAACCAGTCCAAGCCCATTACTGTTGCCGGTGGCGGCAAAGCGGATTTCACACTGACCAAGTAGAAGAAGTGTGTCGGTAGACGAGGGAGTGGTTGTGCTTGGGGCGCCACTCCCCACTGATTGCAAAGCTGAACGGATTCGCCGCTCGGTTCGATGACCATGCTGAAGCGATTCAAAAACAAGAAGGTCGACGCGGACTGGCTGCACACAAACTTTCCGTGCATGATGGCCTGCCCGGCTCATACCAACGCCGGTCGCTATGTGGGCCTGATCGCGGAAGGAAGGTTCGAAGAAGCCTACCGGCTGGCGCGCGACCCGAATCCTCTGGCCAGCATCTGTGGGCGCGTCTGCGCCCACCCGTGCGAGACGGCTTGCCGACGCGGTGAGATCGACAAGCCGATCTCAATCCGCGCCCTCAAGCGATTTCTTACCGAGCAGTACGGGCCCGAGTCGAAACATCCGATCAACATCAACGAAGGCCGCGGCCAGAAAAAGCTTCCACATAAGGTTGCGGTCGTCGGTGGCGGACCCGTGGGCTTATCGGCGGCACATGACCTGGCGTTGATGGGATACGCGGTCACGATCTTCGAAGCAGCGCCGGTCGCGGGGGGAATGCTCTATCTCGGAATTCCGGAATATCGTCTGCCGCGCGATGTCGTCGAAGCCCAAGTCCGCGAGATTCTCGAGACTGGCGATATCACGCTGAAGTTGAATCATGCTGCAGGGCGCGACTTTAAGATCTCAGAGCTGCGGAATCAGGGATTCGACGCCGTGCTCATTGCGGTGGGCGCGCATCGCAGCCGCGACTTGAGCATTCCTGGTGTCGACCTGGACGGCGTGCACAAGGGCATCGACTTTCTACTTAACGTCAACCTCGGATACAAGTTCACGATCGGCAAGAAGGTCATTGTGATCGGCGGCGGCAACGTTGCCATGGACGTCGCACGTTCGGCAGCGCGCGAAGTGGTGCGGCAGCATGCGGGTGGCGTGCAGGACGTTGAGCCTTCCGCCGAGAACGTCTCTGCGGTCGCAACTAAGGAGATGGTCGACATCTCGCTCTCTGCGCTGCGCATGGGTGCGCGTGAGGTGAACCTCGTTTGCCTGGAGCGCCGGAACGAGATGCCAGCTGCGCTCGAAGAGATCGAAGAAGCCGAGGAAGAGGGAATCATTATTCATCCGGGCTTCGGGCCGAAGAGGATCATCGGCAATGATGGCAAGGTCGTTGCACTCGAAACGCTGACGACGAAGTGGGTCTTTGATGAGAACCGCCGCTTCAATCCGGCGTTCTACGAAAACAGCGAGAGCCAGATCGAGTGCGACACCATCATCATGGCCATCGGCCAGGCGCCGCGGCTTGACTTCTTTACTCCCGAAGACAAGGTCGAGATTTCTCCTCGCGGACTGATCGCAGTGAATCCGAAGACTTTGATGACCTCGGCTCCTGGCATCTTTGCAGGCGGCGATTGCGTCTTCGGACCGCGACTGATTATTGACAGTGTTGGTGACGGCAAACGCGCAGCCGTGGGGATTGACGAATACCTGCGCGGTGGAAAGCATCCGGAACCGGTGATCGAAGTCGAACTACTCAAACGGCACTCGATGCCACTCGGGTACCTCGATCTCAACCGTCAACCGGTTCCGATGCTGCCACTTGAACGTCGCACCGGCGTGACCGAAGTCGAAATTGGCTACGACGCCACCTCGGCAATGGCCGAAGCCCAGCGCTGCCTGCATTGCTGGGTCAACACCGTGTTTGAGGGCGCTCCTGAAGACGGCAGCATGTGCATCCTTTGTGGCGGCTGCGTTGATGTCTGCCCCGAAAAATGTCTGGAACTGGTTTCGCTCGACCGCATCTCGTTCGAGGCTGATGCCGTTCAGCACATTCGTGACAATCAGGAATGTTTTGGAGTCGAGCTTGACGAAGTGAAGGCGGACGAACTCGGTGCCGTGACTGGCGCGGCCATGTTGAAGGACGAAACGCGGTGCATTCGCTGCGGGCTGTGCGCGATGCGCTGCCCTGTAGGGACCATCACGATGGAATCGTACAACCTGCTTCCGGCCGAGCCGACGGGATTGATTTCGATCGCGGCAATCGGCAGCGGATTGGCTATGGGATGAATTCCTTCGAGTTTCCTCGTGACTTTCGTGGTCGAAAAAACACTTCACCACCAAGAACACTAAGGAACACGAAGGAAATCCAAATTTGATTTCGGAAGACACTTATGGCTGAGGAAAAGAAAGGTCCGTTGGGCGACGAACTCAACCGTCGTCAATTCTTTACCAAGCTTGGGATTGGGTCGTTGAGCATCGCTGCTGTCGGGACCGCGGCATTTTCTTATCAGTATCTCGAGCCGAATGTGCTTTACGAGCCGTCCCCCGTGGTGAATGCCGGCAAGCCGGATCGCTACCCCCTCGACTCGGTCACGCTCGACGTCAACAACGGCATCTACATCATCCACTCGCAGGAAGGCTACTTCTCGCTCAGCGCTGTCTGCACTCACCTCGGATGCCTCACGGCGTGGAAGCAAGAGCTGGGCATCATCGCCTGCCCCTGCCACGGCAGCAAGTTCGAGCAGAGTGGAAAGAAGATCGAAGGACCCGCGCCTAAGCCACTTCCCTGGAAACGCGTGTGGATCAACGATGATGGCGATCTCCTCGTCGATCGCTCCACTGATGTTCCGGCGCTGGCGCGCGATTCCTTTGTGAGGGTCTGATATGGCGAAAACTGTCGACCAATACTTCGACGATTTACAGCAGACGCGAGTGTGGCGTTCGATCTTTCGCAGCGGCACCGGGTCGAGCACGCTGAAGCGTGCACTGGCCATTCAGCAGAACGTGTTTCTGCATTTGTTCTCGACCAAAGTTCGGACGCGCATGCTCAGCTTCAGCGCGACCTGGTACTTGGGAACTCTGACGCTCGGAACATTTCTGATTCTGGTTTCGACCGGCATCCCGCTGATGCTCTACTACCATCCCTCGGCGCCACAGGCCTATGCCGACACGAAAGACTTGCAGTTCGTTGTTTCTTCCGGCTTGTTCCTGCGCAACCTGCATCGCTGGTCGGCACATGCGATGGTGTTTCTGGTTTTTGCGCACATGTTTAAAGTCTTTTATCGCGGAGCCTATCGGGCGCCACGCGAGTTCAACTGGGTCATTGGCGTCATCCTCCTTCTTGTTACGTTGCTGCTTAGCTACACGGGATACCTCCTTCCCTGGGATCAGCTGGCTTACTGGGCTATTACAGTCGGTTCGAACATTGCTTCGGCGGTTCCGATCTTCGGAGACAAGATCCACTTCCTCCTCCTTGGTGGACACGCGGTCAACGCCAATGCCTTGCTGCGCTTCTATGTGCTGCACTGCATGATTTTGCCGTTGACCGCGATATTGTTTGTCGCGATTCACTTCTGGAGAATCCGCAAAGATGGTGGCCTCTACAACCACGACAGCGAACCGGCGACCGTGCGCGCCAGGAATGGCGTGTCAACTCCCACAACGGAGGTGAAATAGCTATGGCGGACTCGAAAGATTTCGTCGCCGGCGTTGACTCGAATGCAAAGAAATCTCCACGCCGGATTGTGTTCATCACGCGCCGAACCTCCGCGCAGGTGAAGGCTGAGACTGAAGAACAGCTGCAGACTTTTCCAGAAGTTTTGTTCCGTGCGGCGGTCGTCGTGATGACTCTTGCGACGGTATTAATCTGGATTGCGCTGGCATTCAATGCGCCGCTCGAAGGATTGGCCGATCCCTCGCACACTCCGAACCCAGCAAAAGCGCCGTGGTATTTCCTCGGCTTGCAGGAGATGCTGCACTACTTTCCGCCAGTGGTCGCCGGAGTGCTGGTGCCCGGACTGGTTGTGATGGCGCTGATCGTCATTCCGTATTTCAAGGTCAACATCGAGGCGGATGGGTTATTCCTGAAAGATCGGCAGAAACGCCTGCGGATCTTTTATGTGGTTGCCGCAGCGCTCTCGCTGTTTCTTCTCTTATTTAAGGTTTACGCCGCGCTGGTTCCGACGCTCATCATGGCGGCACTCATGCTGCTCGCGGCACAGAGTTCGCCGCAATCGACTTCGACGTTCCGGCGATACCTGGCAGAACGGCCTCTTTCCTATTGGGTGATGACTTGGTTCTTATTCGAGCTGGTGGTGCTCACCGCCATCGGCACATTTTTCCGCGGGCCGGGCTGGTCCTGGGTCTGGCCGTGGCAGGGTTTATAAATATGAGGAGAAGACCGAAGAGAGCTCGGGGACTAAAGCCCATGTTACCTCGAACGTCTAACGGCGCGGCTGAAGCCGCGCCCTTTCACAGCATGAGGGTGCGGCGGTCATGAAAGAAAAACTTACGTCGCTCTGGCAGAAACTTTTCGGCGACAGCGTACGCTCCTTCGGCGTTGTCAGCGTGATCTTCCTTGTGTCGATCGCGATTGCTCCGGCGAAGAATTTTTTCAGCGAGTGGCGCCACTATCAGCACGGTTATCTCAGCCTGATTCGCAACCGCAGCGAGGCCAATACGCTGCAACGTCATTTTCAGGGCGGGATTCAGCAGATCTGGCTTCCCGAACTTGGCGTCGTCGACCGGTGCACAAGCTGCCATGTCGGACTGAAAGAAGCGAGCCTTACGGATGTCGCGACGCAACCGTATCGTAAGCATCCGGTGATTCCGCACAACCTCGATCAGTTCGGATGTACCACTTGCCATCGCGGTCAGGGAGCCGCAACCACGGTCGCCGAAGCGCACAACAGCACGCTCGCCTGGGAGCAGCCGATCCTTCCCGCGAGGTATGTCGAGTCGTCCTGCGGAGAATGCCATCGTGGCGAACTTCGCGGAACGCCGCAGCTGAATCAGGGCCGCACGTTGCTGGCGCGCGAGGGCTGCTTGCATTGCCATATCGTGAAGCTTTCCGACGGCAGCACGATGAAGCCGACCGATGATCCGCCATCGCTTTCTCACGTCGCCGACAAGACGACTCGTGAGTGGATTTTTGCTTGGCTGAAAGATCCGCAAGCGTATGCGTCAACGTCGACGATGCCGAACTTCAAGCTGAGCGATGATGATGCGCGCGACATTTCGGCCTTCCTCATTGCCAACAGCACGCCGCTTCCAGGCGACGCGGTTCAACTGTCGGCCAAGGCAACGCCCGATCCGGCCGCGGGAGCCAGCCTGTATGGAGAATCCTTCTGCGCCTCGTGCCACGCCGTGCAAAATGCCGCCGGGAACATGGTGGGCGGAGATGTTGGCCCGGAACTGACCCGCGTCGGCAACAAGGTCAAGCCGGAATGGCTGCAAGCCTGGCTGCGCAATCCGCGGACGTACGATGCGGAAACCGCGATGCCGCACTACCGCTTCAACGATGCGCAGGTGGCGACGTTGTCCGGATTCCTGCTTGGGAAATCCGATTCGGATTTCCTTGCCAACGTTCATCTCGAGGCCGCGACGCCCGAACAGATCGCACACGGCAAACGCCTTGTTTCCGACTACGGCTGCGCGTCGTGCCACGAAATCGCCGGCATCAAGAAGCCGGAGAACTTTGCTCCAGAACTCAGCCGCATCGGCAGCAAGCCCGTTACACAGCTCATCTTCCTGCCTGGCATGCAGCACACTCTGCCTGATTACATCAGCGGCAAAATCAAGAATCCGCGCGCATTTTCGCCGGGCCTGAAGATGCCGCAATACAGCTTCACTCCGGCGCAGATCGACGCTCTCACTACCGCACTGCTGGCGTTGAATGAACGCTCGTACTCGCTGCCCCCATCGCTCGCAGTGGCGGGCCGCACGGAAACCAACTATCAACCGGCAGGCAGGGCCGGAAAGTTGATGACCGATCTCGCTTGCTTTAGTTGCCACCGCATCAGCGGTCACGGCGGCGACATGGCGCCCGACCTTACGTGGGAGGGCAGTTCAGTGCAGCGTGACTGGCTGGTGCAATTCTTCAAGAATCCTGGAACACTGCGCCCGGCGCTGATCCGGCGCATGCCGCGATTCAACCTGACCGATAGCGAGGCCAGCGAACTCACCGACTACATCATGACCGTCTATCAAAATCCGACCGTTGACCGCGACTCGATGCCTTTGAGTGGTTATTCACAGGGACAGATCGAGCTTGGCAAGCAACTGTTCTACGGCAAGTACTCGTGCCAGGGTTGTCATATCGTCGACACTAAGACGGACAAAGGTTACATCGGCCCGACCCTCACGCATGTTGGCTCGCGTCTCACGGCGGCGTGGATTTATCAGTGGATGAAAAATCCGCAATCATTGCGGCCCGGCACGGCCGAACCAAATCGCGCCATGAGCGACGAGGATGCTCGCGCGCTCACGGCATTCCTGATGTCGCAAAAAGGAGGAGAGAAGTCGTCAACTCCCGCCAAAGCCTCGGGTCACAAAGCTCACACTGAGGAGGTCGCAAAACGATGAAAGCTCACATCGCATTCCTTCTCGGATTCGCCATGTTGGGAACCGCCTGCTCGCGCAAGAGTGAATCTGGCGCCCCCGCGCTCAAGCCCGCAGTGTATGGCGCCGCGATCGTCGAATCCAGCGGCGGCAAGCAGTTCGCTCAAACTGGAAGCCTGTTGCCGCAGCCCGTCGTGGTGCAGGTGAACGATGCGCAGGGAATTGCCGTCCCCGGAGCCTTGATCGAGTTCACGGCCGCTTCGGGAGTCACTTTCGATCCAGCCAGTGCCCTTACCGACTCCAGCGGACAGGTCACCACGAATGTTTCTCTCGGTGGCATGGCCGGCCGCTACCAGATCAGCGCCTCGACCATCGACAAGTCTCATAAGAAGGTCGAACTTAAGCTGGAAGAGATTGCACTTGGATATCAGCAGACGCTCGGCCGCCGCCTCAACGAACAATACTGCGACCGCTGCCACAACTCTGAATCCACCGCCGAGCGCGTCTCGAACTACGACAACCTCGAGGTCAAACCCCATCCGTTCACGGAAGGCGACACGCTCAATAAGCTGACCGATGCCGATCTCACCGCGATCATTACCAACGGCGGCCCGGCTCTGCAGAAATCTGCGCTGATGCCCGCCTGGGGCAACACGCTCAGCAAGTCCGATATTCAGGCTTTGATCGCGTACATTCGGGCTGTAGCGGACCCTCCATCGAAAAATGCAGGACCGATCTACGCCAGAAACTAGTGGACTGTAGCGGTGAATTCGTTACCGGGAACGGAGGGAATCGCACGTCGTAGGTGAGATTGAGTGGGTAGGCATCCCTTCGGCATTCGCCTCAGGGCAGGCTCTTCGACTCCGCAACCGCTTCGCTGCGCGAAGCAGTTGCTCCGCTCAGGATGACAACTCTTTAAGTTCCGCGACAGTAACGCTTTCTCAGCGACAAGCTACTAGCTTGGTCGTTAGTCTCGCCTTTTTCGAGGCTGAGGGAGTGCAGGCGGCAGTCTCTCGGTTTCGGGACTAAACCCTACTTCCGGATCGCAGTTCAGGCCTTCTAGTCGGAGTCCCCTACTATGCAGAGCTGGCCGCCCTCTTCCACTCTAATTCAGCTGCTTAGAATTTCAACAGTTTCGATCGAATCCATAGCTCTCCGAGTCCCATTCTGGGACTACTGAGCGGTTCGAGAGGCACAATCGCGACTCGAACTGCGGTCGGCCAAGCGAGACCTGTGGTGACGCATGGTGTTTCCGGGTGATCTTTCTCACTAACCGATGTGATTTCAATCACGTGGCCTGTTTCGGGATTGTACGAGTATGAAGGCAATTCCAGTGGTGGTGGCTCGGACCGCGTTGTCAGGTTGTGACCACAATCACGTTTCCCAGTGACGGAATACACGGTCTTTGCCGTCCCTCTCTGGCATCCTGATTCCCAATTAGAGGTGACCTATGGCACAGGACGGTCGTGACATTCTCGACGTACTTCGATTCGAGCTGAGTTTTGTCCTCGATGGAGGCTATGGCCGTTCTCCGCATGCTCCCTGGCGGGCTCCGGCGATCTTTGAGGACTCTCCGGTCTGTCCGAATTTTTGTGACCCCGCCCGCCCACATGCGTGCGAGAACTGCTTGCTTGAGCGGTTTGTTCCGGAAGGTCAGCGCCAGGAGAGCATCCCCTGCCGCTTCATTCAGGTCGGGAAAGATGGACAAACGGTGGAGGACTTATATCGCACAGGAAACCAGGTTGAAATGGAAGAGGCCCTGGCGAATTGGCTGCGTGTCCAGATCGCGAGAATCGAGCAGGAGCGCGGCATTTCGCGCAAAGAGGGAGCCGCTTAGCGCGGACTTCTCAACTTCAAGCACACAGGCAACGGCCACGATTATCGTGTCGACCCACATTCCCAAGGAGATGTAATGAGTATGGCCGAAGAGCACGCATATCGAGTCGCAGCATGGTGGACGTCGGGACGGACTGGGCTGGCAAAGTCAGACTCCGCGCCAAATGCAATCCACTTTACCGCTCCAACTGAATTTGGCGGTCTGGAAGGCCGTTGGACTCCGGAGGAACTTCTGCTGGCCGCCGTTGCAGGATGCTACACGACGACCCTGCGCGCCATCGCCGGCGGAGCACAATTCGATTTCACCGATCTTCAAGTGGAAGCCAGTGGCACCGTGCGGAAAGCCGAATCGGGCTACAGCTTCTCGCAGATCGTAGTGCGGCCGAATCTTAAGATTGCCTCGGCGGAAGAGCGGGACCGCGCGCTGGAGTTGCTGAAGCGCGCCGAGAAGCTCTGCCTGGTTTCGCGCGCGTTGGGAACGAATCTGAAGTTCGAGCCACAGCTGGAGATCACGAAGTCCACTCCGATCGTCTAAAAAATGTGTCGCGGACGCCTTCGCCTGGAGCAAGCTGCTTCCGTCTCTATCCAACATCACTCCACGGCGAGATACGCGTATCGCACGATAAATAGCGCCGTCAGGATCCAGATGACGGGGCTGATCTCGCGGAATTTTCCGGCGGCCACTTTCACCAGCGTGTAGGAGATGAGACCGAGGCTCAGCCCGGTCGCAATACTGAAGGTCAACGGCGTTGCCAGAAGCGTGACGAAAGCAGGAATCGCTTCGGTAAAATCGTTCCACGCGACTCGTCCGATCGATTCGGTCATGAGCGCGCCAACTACGATCAAGGCTGGCGCCGTGGCATAGCTTGGAATCGCTGCCGCCAACGGAGCGAAGAACGCCGCCAGCAAGAACAACGCTGCCACAAATACATTGCTTAATCCGGTCTTTGCGCCGGCAGCCACACCGGCTGCGCTCTCGATATAGCTTGTGACGGTCGAGGTTCCGGTGAGCGCGCCGAATATGGTGCCGACGGCATCAGAGATGAGGGCCCGACCGACTCTCGGAATCTTGCCGTCTTTCACGAAGCCGCCTTGCTCGCATACCCCGACCAGAGTTCCTACGTTGTCGAAGAGATCCACGAACAGGAAGACAAAAATTATCTCGAGCAATCCCAGGTGCAGTGCGCCGCGCAAGTCGAGTTTCAAAAAGGTCGACGAGGGATGAGGTAAGGAAAAGAGAGATGCCGGCCAACTCGCCATGCCGCGTAAGATTCCGATCAACGTCGTGGCGAGCACTCCAATGAGGATCGCGCCGGTGATCTTGCGCGTCATCAGGATGAGGATGATGGCCAGACCGATGCAAGCCAGTTGTGCTTCGTGATTCGCGAGACTGCCAAGACTTACGAAAGTCGCGGGATTGGCGACGACCAGGTTCGCATTCCGCAATCCGACAAACGCGATGAACATTCCGATGCCGCCGGCTGTCGAATGCTTCAGGCATTCGGGGATTCCGTTGACGATCTGCTCGCGCACGCGGGTGACGGTCAGGACCAGAAAGCAGACGCCTGAAAGGAAAATCACGCCCAGCGCGGTTTGCCAGGGAATGTGCATGCCTAGGCAAACGGAATACGTGAAGTAGGCATTCAACGACATGCCGGGAGCCAAGGCGATGGGATAGTTGGCGTAGAGTCCCATCACAAGCGTTGCCACCGCGGATGCCAGGCAGGTAGCGAAGACGACGCCTTCGACTGGCATGCCGGCTTTTGAGAGAATTTGAGGATTTACCACGACGATGTAAGCCATCGTGATGAAGGTGGTGAGTCCACCAAGGAATTCCGCGCGAACAGAGGTTTGATTCTCTTTGAGACGGAAGAAGCGTTCGATCAAGCCGTGGCCTTTATGGTCTGGGATAAAGGCGTCATTCTACGGCATCGACGGTCTAACGCAACGGGAGATCTTCAGTTCACCACAGGGGACACAGAGGGTCACAGGAATTTCAGGCTGGATTTGCAGTGGTCGCGGTCTCGACCTCGGCGGTGATCTCGTGCAGTTCGCCGGCATTGCGCAGTTCCGGGAACCACCAGGCCCAGAGCGCGATGACGACCAGCGTGCCGATGCCGCCTAGAACGACGGCGGGAACGGTCCCAAACCATTGAGCGGTGACGCCGGATTCGAATTGTCCGAACTCGTTGGAGGTGCCGATGAAAATCATGTCGACGGCGGTGACGCGTCCGCGCATCTCGTCGGGCGTGGCCAGCTGCGTGAGCGTCGCGCGGATGATCACACTGATCATGTCGCTGGCGCCCAACAGGAAGAGCGCAATGAGCGAAATGGTCAGGCTGCGCGACAGGCCGAAGATGATGGTGAAGATCCCGAATCCGGCAACGGCCCACAACAAGGTCCGGCCTGATTTCCCGCGCAACGGCCAGTGCGCGAGCAGCACGGCCATCACCGCGGCGCCCGCGCCGGGAGCCGTTCGCAGAAGACCCAGTCCCCACGGGCCCGTGTGGAGAATTTCGCGCGCATACACTGGCAGCAGCGCGACTGCTCCACCGAGAAGAACGGCGAACAGGTCCAGTGAAATCGCGCCCAGTATGAGCTTCTTATTCCAGATGTAGTGCAGCCCGGCGAATACAGTCTTGAACGTCATCGGCTCGCGCGGGCGCGGTTTTACCTCCGGACGAATGCGGAACGATGCGATTGTTGCCCCGATGGCCGTCACCATTGCAATTACATAAACTGCCTCAGGACCGTGGAAGGCGGCATACACGATTCCTCCAAATGACGGTCCCAAAATCGTGGCTGCCTGAAAGATGCTGGCGTTCCAGGCGACGGCATTTGGAAAGTGCAGGGGCGGAACTAGCTGCGGCAGGATCGCGCGGCTCGCGGTGCTGTTGAACGATCGCACCACGCCGATGAGCACGAGCACGACGTAAATCAGCTCGATCGATGGGGCGCGGCGACTCAGTATCAGGAGTAAGGCGAAACAGACGGCGTATCCGCCATAACAAGCCGAGAGCACGTGCCGGCGTTCAAAGCGGTCCGATATATGACCCGAGATGGGGAAGAGAAGGATTCCAGGCAGAAACTGCGCTAAGCCGACGAATCCGAGATCGAGTGGGCGTTTGGTGATCTCGTAGACCTGCCATCCGACGGCGACGGCTTGCATTTCGACGGCCGAGACAATCAGAAAGCGCGCGATCTGAAACAGGATGAATCCCGGATGGGTGAAGGCGGCGCGTCCCGCTCTGGGGTCGGCATTCGAAGACATGAATCTCTAATTTGACACAGAATCGTGGCAGCGTGCACGCGTGAAGGCGCCAACTTCGAAATTCAAGACTTTTCGGAGACCAGGTAGACGAGCACACCGCTGACCAGCGCCAGGGCGCCAATCGTCGGAATCAGGAAGAGCTTCCAGTCAAGATTATGAGTGACACTCGGTGCCAGATGGAACAACCGCAGAGGTGCGACTTCGGACCACCAACTGGCCCAGCGGAGTCCGTGATGGTGTTGCGATATGGCGAATGCGACGGCCGCTAACACACTGACGGCCCAGGCGAAGGTCTGCGCAACCGTGATGGGACGGGTGACCTGCTCGGCGGCAGTTCTTCGTCGCTGCAACTGCGCGCGCCACCAGAGCAGATTCGATGTCTGCGGAACTTCCTCAGAAGAGCGTTTGCGTGCCTGTTGAAAAGCTTCGGTCACCAGCACCAAATCACTGCAACTGGAGCACGCCAGCACGTGGTCTCGCAGTTCCGGAAGGCATCCTGCCGGCCAATGACCGTCCTTCAAGGCCTGCCGGAGTTCCTTTTCGTAGGCACAAGTCCGGAACGTCATGTCAGACTCCGATCGCCCGCCATGTGTTTTCGCAGAAGGCGCGCCATTTTCCGGCGTGCGCGAAAAAGCAGCAGGCGAATGCTTGCGGTTGCCAGTCCGGTGATCTCTGCGATTTCCTGATGAGAATATCCCTCGGCATGGGCGAGCCAGAGAAGTTGGCGATCGCGCGGACGCATGCGCGCCATCGCGAGACCGAGCGCAGCTTGCAGATCGACCTGCGAAGATACGTCTTGCGCGATCAAGAATTGATCAGGAATTTCTTCCAGGCAGCCATGCTTCGGCTTGCGCCAGTGATCGCGCAGCAGATTAGTGGCGATACGAAACAGATACCGGCGGAAATTAACCTCGCCGCCTTCAGGCTGTTTCGCGCAAAGGAAACGCAAGTAGCTTTCCTGGAGGAGGTCGTCAGCCAAGGCAGAGTTGCCAGATACTCGCACCAGGTACGCGCGCAAGGCAGGAGCAGAGCGCTGGTAGAAGCCGGCGAACGCTTCGCGGTCCATAGGTAACTCGTCGTTTCGCGATGCTGCACAGGCCTCAATGCTCGGGATTATGTATTCCCAAGTCGTATCGTTCTCCTCTCGCTGCGATCCCGCTGCGTCTGCGGGCGGTTGCCGGTGCGGGCCGGTCATGGTCGCAGCGTAGCGTTTCAGTTCTGAGTTTCTCGGTGGGGCATCAGTCCGAGACGCCGAGCCAATACCCAGGTAATGGCTGCCGAAATGATAAACCCGAGGCCCGGCGTTAACACGATCGTGCCCAGCACAAGGAGGGCGGCGGCCGCATCGGGCAGGGCGTAACGCACCAAAATCAAACCCGACCCCAGCAGCGTCATGACAACCCCGATCTGCAACGGAGTGAGGACACGTGCGACCGGGCTCGGCACTGGCGCGTGCCGTTCGAAGCCGACTGCAATCGGCGTCGCTTCCAGGAACCGCTTGCCGGCCTCCGTGCCCATGTACGTGAGCACTTCCTGCGAAGTTCCAAATCGCTCCAGAAGTTTTCCGTGAACGTCGGTCTGCAGGTTGAAGATGCGGTTCCAGCGGCGGTTCTCGATCAGAACGTGCGTCAGCCACAATAGCGCGCCGAGGATGCACAAGAAAACGAGAAACGGAATGCCGTCGCTGATGAGCTCTGACTCCATCCCCGAGGATCGTGGGGCGGTCATCTGGGGCCACAGTTTGCGTTCCAGCGTTTCGCTGGGCTGCTCGCCATCGCCATGCAGGTTGTTAAAGAGGTAGAAGTCGGGGCTTTGGGCGATCTCAGTATGGTCCCGCAAGAAAGCGGCGAGTTCAGGATTGTTGCGCTCGACATATTCCTGATTCGCGAGCAGGGAAGGATCGCGGGCAACGACTTCCGCCAAAGTCGGACTCAATCGTAGCGATTCAAGAAGCTGGTCCTGCAAGGCGGAAACGTCTTTTGGATTTGTCTGTGCAGGAGCTGCGTTTGCCCGTGGCGCAGCGGGTTTAGCAGCTTGTGCCGCGCTATTCGCGGTTAAGAGCACCAGCGAAAATGAAATAGCCCCAACCAGAATCCAGAACCAACGCCGTCCGCCCATGGAGATGTCCTCTTTTATCCAGCTGATTGCTTTCTAAGGACACAACGAATGACCCAGGGAGTTGGTTAACGGAAAACTTCAGGTATGTTGTTAGGCGACTACCGGCAGATTTGTGATGCCGGCAGTGCCGAAGACTCGGCGATATCGCTCAACCTCGGAGTCAGGGCCGAGTGCCTTGGCATAATTATCAGACAGCTTCACGGCAGGCCTGCCTTCGACTTCGGACACCTTGCAGATCAGACTGATGGGATCAAATCCGGCGCTGTCGTTCGGATTGCAGCCGCGAAAATCGTTGGTCAGCAGTGTGCCCCATCCGGCGCTGAAACGGATGCGGCGCTCGGGCGTCCATTTGCTGCGGTCGTGAAAGTCTGGAGCGCTGCGGAAGTCTTTTGGTTGCACGCCGGGCGACAACCTTCCGCTGAAATATGCATGGAGCGACAGGATCGCGTCCACATCAAGCGTATCGGAGGCGATCATCAACTTCTCGGCTGGATCTTTGCCACGTTGCTTCAGCCACTCGATATATTCGTCTCCGGCTACGAACGGATCTTTGCTGTCGACGCGCTGTCCGGTCCAGTCGGCGACCCAGTCCGGTGCTCCAGCGAGAAACTGCGTGGTTCCAAAGGTGTCGGGAAGCATGACGAAGAGAGCGCCATCGTAAGTTTGCTGCCACAGTTCGAGGACGCGGTACTGTGATGCTTTCAGGGCGACATCATCGGGGGCCAGCGCCGCCACCACCATGGGGATTTCGTGAGCGTTGGTCCCGATGGCTTCCAGGTCGTGCTTGTGGGCCATGAAGGCATTCGAAGTGCCGATGAAATTGCTTCCCAAATTCGAGGCCATGGCGACGACTACGTATTCCTGCCAGAGGAAACTGTGCCTGCGTCGCGTGCCAAAATCAGCAACGCTCAATCCGGGAACGCCGCGCAGACGCTCGATCTTGTTCCACAACTTCGTCTTGGCGCGGGCGTAAAGAATGTCGAGACCGAATTCGCTTAGCATCTTCAGCTGTGCGCGCGTCTTCAGCTCATCGAGGATGGCCAACGCATACAGTTCCCACATCGTGGTCTCGGTCCACGATCCTTCAAAGGTGAGCTGGATTTGGCCGTCGCGCACACGCAGTTGGTAGTCCGAGAGCCGGAAACCGTTCTCCAGCCATTCGAGAAATGCCGGCTCAAAGATTCCACGCTTGCCATAGAACGTGTTGCCGGCAAGCCACACTAACTCAGACTTGCGAAAACGCAAGCCGCGCACGTGCTGTAACTGGACCTTCAACTCCTCGACATGAACCATATCGGCTACGCGCACGCCCGGATGGCGGTTAAACAGCGAGAATGTCACCCGCGTATTGGGAAAGTGCTTCCAGATGAACTGCAACATCAGCAGTTTGTAGAAGTCGGTGTCGAGCAGCGAGCGGATAACCGGGTCGAGTTCCCAGTTGTGGTTATGTGCACGTTCGGCGTGATTGATGATCATTGATGGTGGGCGGCCCTAGGCAACAGTCTAGAGGATAAGCGAGGAAAGGGAGAAATGGCGTGAGGCCTTTTGGCTTGCCGTGAAAAGGAGATGTGCCGCGTCAAATCCGGCTTGCACCGGGAGTGTCATCCTGAGGAGGACGAAGTCCTCCGACGGACCTTACGACGGCGTGCGGCACCGATGCTGCGCGGGGGCCATCCTTTGATGTCGGCATCGGATGCATTCCCGCAGGCAATTCGGGAACACGCAGGATGTCGTAAGGTCCTTCACACCGGCTTCGCCGCTGCTCAGGATGACATCGAGTAGGAGCAGTGCAGGATGGCGGGCGGAGGAACGCGTCCAGCGTACACAATCTACCTCGCTGACACGCTCTTGGCCTCCAGGCGCTCGTAGACTTCTTCGGCGCGGCGCAGGGCTTCCTGAACGTTTTCACAGATATTTTCTTCGCCGATGACTTCTGAGAACTCTGCTTGATGAATCAGTTGCGAAGGCTGCTCGCGCGCGCCGCAGAGAATCAGCGTGCGCTTGCTGGCATGTAACTGGCGGGCGACTTCTTCGATCGCAAACAGTCCAGTCGCGTCGAGCGCCGTCATGTTGCGCAGGCGGAGGATCACCACCGGAGGAAGCTTGTGCACATTCTCGGTGACTGCCGAAATCTTGTCGGTCGCTCCGAACAGGAACGGCCCGTGAATGCGAAAGATCGTGGCGTAGTAGGGGATGTCTTTGTCCTGCAAGATGTGAACGCGCCCATCTTCCACATAGTCATCGGTCACCTGGGACACAGTCGTGGTCGAAGCGACTCGGCTGATGAAGAGTAGTGCGGCGAGAATCATGCCGGCTTCCACGGCGACCGTCAGATCGGCGAATACGGTCAGGGCGAACGTGACCAGCCAGATGCTAATGTCGGTCTTGGTCAGCTTAAGCAACTGGGGAATCTCGAGCCATTCGCCCATGTTGTAAGCGACAATCATCAGAATTCCGGCCAAAGCCGCCATCGGAACGTAACTGACCAGCGGCGCCGCAAACAGCAGAATGCAAAGCAGTGTGAGCGCGTGGATCATGCCCGCGACGGGCGACTGCGCGCCCGAGCGGATGTTGGTGGCAGTGCGAGCGATGGCTCCGGTGGCGGGCAGTCCGCCGAACATCGGCGAGAAGAAGTTGGCGACTCCTTGCCCGATGAGTTCGACATTTGGATTGTGGCGGTCGTTGCTCATGCGATCGGAGACCACCGCTGACATCAGCGATTCAATCGCGCCCAGCATAGCGACGGTGAACGCGGAGCCGAGGAGGCCGTGAATCAGGTCGGAGCGAAATTTGGGAATCTGCATGTGCGGCAGGCCGGAGGGAATTCCTCCAAAGCGCGTTCCGATGGTCTCGACCGGCAGCTTGAAAAAGTAAACCGCGCTGGTGGCGAGCAGGAGGGCGACGATTGGTCCGGGAATGCGCGGCGACAGGCTGCGGCAAATGATCAGCGTCAGCAGAGTGAACACCGCGAGGGCGGTCGCTTCGAACGAGAGTGTGTGGAAACTCTTCGCCAAGGCTTCCATGCGCAGCCAGAAGACGCCGGGAACTTTGTCGAGGTGGAGTCCGAAGAAATCTTTGACCTGGGTGCTGGCGATGAGGATCGCGATGCCGTTGGTGAATCCAATGACGACAGGGCGCGGGATGAATTTCACAGCCGTGCCCAGGCCGGTCAGGCCCATGATGATCAGCAGCAGGCCGGCCATAACGGTGCACATGAAAAGGCCGTCGACGCCGTGGACTGCGACGATTCCGGCGACAACCACAACGAATGCGCCGGTGGGGCCGCCGATCTGGGTCTTGGAGCCGCCGAGGGCAGAGATGAGAAATCCGGTGACGATGGCGCAGTAGATTCCGGCCTGCGGTGTGAGTCCGGAGGCAATGGCGAAAGCCATCGCCAGTGGCAGCGCGACGAGACCCACGGTGATGCCGGCGATCAGGTCGAGAATAAACTTGTGACGGTCATAGGTCCTCAATAAGAGGACTGACTTCGGAAGCCAATTTTCGTTCAGGAAAATACGCCCCATTTTGTCATTATGGCAGCAATGAGCGGTATCGGGTAGAGCACGGGGGTGTTAAGCGAGAGTGCGATCCTTCCGGTGATGTCATCCTGAGAGGGCGAAGCCGTCCGAGGGACCCTACGATAGCGTGCATCGCCGATGCTGCTGTACGGATCCGCTTTGATGTCGGCATCGGATGCATTCCAGTACACACTACTGGATATGCATACCGACGTAAGGTCCCTCGCACCGGCTGCGCCGCTGCTCAGGATGACATCGAGTAAAAGCAGTTCAGGAATGACGGCCGACCGCGATCTGTAAAATTGCCGGATGCAGATTCTGCGCACGGTGGGGTGGCTGGCCTGCGTGGTCTACTCCACGATTCCGCTGTTCTGGCTGATGGTGCATCCGCGGGCGCATCGGTGGCGCGAGAAGGAGCGCTCGCCGTTTCGGGTGCTCGTGCCGACCTGGCTGACGATGTGGGTGGGAATCGGCGCGATCACCGGCCAATGGCGTAGGGTCACCCTTTACTCCACGGTTTGGACTTGGATTCCGGCGATATTCCTGTTCGCGGTCGGCATCTTTATCTATTCCCGCTCGGGAGCGCACTTCAGCTGGGCGCAGCTCGGAGGCCTGCCGGAGGTTCGAGCTAATCATGGCGATGACCGGCTGATTACGACAGGGATTCGTGGACGAGTGAGGCATCCGGTGTACCTCGGGCACTTGTGCGAGATGCTGGCGTGGAGCGTTGGAACGGGATTGCTCGTATGCTGGCTGCTTACGGCGTTCGCGATCGCGACGGGAGCGGTGATGATCAGGATGGAAGATGCGGAGCTGCAGCGCAGATTCGGAGTGGAGTTTGCGAGATATCGCGAAAAGGTTCCGGCCGTAGTCCCGAGATTCTCATAGTCCACCGTAGCAATGCATAATAACTGGTGTGCCATTCACGCTTGCGCACGGCGCAGCAGCCCTGCCCTTTCAGAGAACTCGCTTGGTATTCTCGGCGGTGCTGGTCGGCACCTTCGCTCCGGATTTCGAGTATTTTCTCAGGCTCGCGCCGGATGACAGGTTCAGCCACACCTTGCGTGGAACTTTCATTCTGACTTTGCCTCTGGCCTTCATTGTTCTTTGGCTGTTCCACGCATTCGTGAAGGAGCCTGTAATTGCGCTCTCGCCCAGTGGGCTGAAATCAAGCTTGGACGCGTATCGAACGGCATTTCAGTTCGGGGGTGCGGGTAGATTCCTGCTGATCATCATCTCGCTTTGGTCGGCATCGCAACACATCTGGCTTGGGACTCTTTTACCCATCCAAATACGTGGATGTATCACCACTGGTCACTATTGAGCAGGCCCGTTGCTCTTTCCCATCTCGGCTCAGTGCCGACTTACAAGGTGTTTCAACACGGAAGCACCGTGTTTGGAATTGGGCTCCTCGCATTGTTTTTTGTGCGTTGGTATCAGGCGACAGCTCCCTCACGACGAGTTTCGGATTCCAAGACGTTGTCGGAGCGCAGGGTACTCGTGATCTCGACTGGTGTAGGAGTCGCAGTACTAGGGGCCGTCGTTCGCTCACTCGTCGGAGCAGGCGTTCCCGAAAGTCATCTCGTTCTGAAAAAGTTTATTGGGGAATTCGTGGTGACGGTAATTGCCTTGGCGTGGTGGGAACTTGTACTGTATGGCATTTTCCTGTCGAAAAAGTTCTCGTGAGTTTCGCCGACGGACTCTAGGGTTGCGCTGATTGGTTCGGCCTGGCGGTCTCGTATAATCCGACTTGGCCAAGGTCCGAGGTCTGAGGCCCGCTCTAAATGCGCTTCGAATTCTTCATCGCGTCCCGCTACCTCCGCGCCAAGCGTAGGCAAGCCTTTATCGGCATCATCACTGGCATCTCGATCGCCGGTGTTGCGGCTGGTGTTGCTTCTCTGGTTGTTGCGCTTGCCATCAACAATGGATTCCGTCAGGACCTGCAGCAGCGGTTGCTTGGGTCGACGTCGCACATCAGCCTGCAGCGCATTGCGGACGATGGGATTAGAGATTGGCCTCCGGTGATGGAGCGGCTCTCGCATGAGCCACACGTCGTGGCTGCGGCTCCGGCGATCTTTGAGCAAGTGCTGATTGCCAGTGGGCCGCGTGCGCGCGGGGCTGTGCTGAAGGGAATGATCCCCAGGTACGAACGGCAGGTGGGGGATTTGCTGAATTCGGTGACTCAGGGATCAGCGGCGGCGCTGGAGGAGAACGACAAAAATCCCCACCCTTCGACGGGCTCAGGGCAGGCTTTCTCCCAAAATCAGGGAGAAGTGGGGCACTCAACGAGTGAAACCCCCGATTCTCTTGAAGGTGTGCAGGCACGCGTAGCTGCGATGCCGCCGATCGTTCTCGGCAAAGACATGGCTGACGGTCTGGGAGTGAGCGTTGGCTCTCCAGTGATGGTGGTCAGTCCGCAGGGAGAACTCACGCCTTACGGGATGGTGCCGAAGTACACCCGATTCAAAGTGGCCGGAATCTTCAATTCTGGCTTCTTCGACTACGACTCAGGATGGGCGTTTATCCGGCTCAGCGACGCACAACGGCTTTTCGGTCTGGGAGACCTGATTTCGGTGATCGAGTTCAAGATCGACGACATCTACAAGGCGCCTGAGGTTTCGCGCCAACTGGAAGATGCCGCGGGCAAGGGTTTCATGGCGACGAACTGGATGGAGCAGAACAAAGCTCTCTTCCGCGCGCTGCGGCTCGAGCGGTTGGTCACGTTCATTACCATCGGCTTGATTGTTTTCGTGGCGGCGCTCAACATCCTCATCAGCCTGATCATGATGGTGATGGAAAAGACGAAAGATATCGCCGTCCTGATGTCGATGGGAACGCGCAAGGCACAGGTCCGCAATGTGTTTATTGCGCAGGGGGTGCTGATTGGGGTCGTCGGAACGGCGATCGGACTCGTGCTGGGCTATGTTGTGGCCTACGCCGGGGGCCATTACCATATCATCTCGTTGTCACCCGAGGTCTATTCGATTGATTACGTGCCATTTGCGCCGCGCGTGGCCGACGGCATCTGGATCGCAATTTTCACGCTGCTGGTCTCATTTGTGGCTACACTTTATCCGTCATGGTCGGCTTCGCGAATCCTCCCGGCCGAGGCCCTGCGTTATGAGTAATGAGAACCTTAGAAGCGCGTATCCCCTTTTGGGCCGAGCGTGTTACTGCTGTGATTCTCGTCACATGAAGTGGTATCGCCCGGATATAAGGTTTTATCAACCGGGAAAACGTACAGGGGTACTGGCCGGACCGTAGGCAAGCGTCCTTGAAACTGCAGTCCGGCGCGCATTGGAACGAAACCTTGGGGATGTGCATCTAAATGGTGAAGATCGAATGCTTCGGGTAGAAGGTCTGAAAAAGGTTTTCCGGTCCGGCGAGTCGGATCTGGTGCTCTTTGAGAATCTGTCGTTTGAGGTACAGCGAGGAGAAATGCTCGCCATCGTGGGCGAGTCTGGCGCAGGCAAGAGTACCCTTTTGCACATCCTGAGCGCTCTTGATCGGGCTTCCGCAGGTGACGTATACTGCGCCAACTTGCGAATTAACACTTTGTCCCACGACGAAGCTGCGGACTTTCGCAATCGCGAGACGGGCTTCGTATGGCAGTTTCACTACCTGCTGCCGGAGTTTACGGCGGCAGAAAACGTTGCCATGCCCCTGCTGCTTCGAGGGAAGACATGGCAGCAGGCGGAGCCGGAAGCTTCACGCTGGCTGCGTGAGGTCGGACTGGAGCAGCGCGCCCATCACCGGTCAGGAGAACTCTCCGGCGGTGAGCAGCAACGAGTGGCTCTAGCCCGCGCGCTCATCACCGGGCCTAAGCTGTTGCTCGCGGATGAGCCCACGGGAGACCTTGACGGACAGACTGCGGAAGCCGTTTTTGCATTGATTGCGCGTCTACATCGCGAGCACCAACTCACCTCCCTCATTGCTACGCATAATTTGTCGTTCGCCCGGCGCTGCCAGCGAGTTCTGCGGCTACAGCGTGGGAGAGTCGAAGAGATTTCGCCGGAATCGCTCCCGGCATAAGGGAAGGAGTGAGTTCGAAGCAGGGCAAGATTAGTAAGACAAAGTGCAACAAAATGCTTCAGGGAGCCACTATTAAAGATAGAAGCGGGTTCCTTCGGTAACGTGATCAAAGGGATGGCAGCCGGAATTGACAGCTTGGGTTTCCTGGCCTTTTGATTGCATAATGTAACGGCAAGATGAATGGCCGATTTTTTAGGCCAAGGGGCTTCAGCGGGTTGGGAGCATTTCCCCACCCAGGAAGGTCAAGGGGAAGGGCATTATGTTTGAACGCTATACGGAGAAAGCCAGGCGCGTCATCTTTTTCGCACGCTACGAGGCCAGCCAGTTCGGGTCTCCTTATATCGAGACCGAGCATCTTCTTTTGGGACTCCTGCGTGAAGACAAGGCCCTAACCAACCGTTTCCTGCGCTCTCATGCGTCCGTCGAGTCGATTCGCAAGCAGATTGAAGGACACACCACGATCCGCGAAAAGGTTTCGACATCCGTGGATCTGCCGCTCAGCAATGAATGCAAGCGAGTTCTCGCGTATGCGGCGGAAGAGGCTGAGCGCTTGTCGCACCGGCACATCGGAACTGAGCACCTGCTGCTGGGATTGCTGAGGGAGGAGAAGTGCTTCGCGGCCGAGATCCTGCATGAGCGCGGATTGCGGTTGTCGACCATTCGCGAGGAACTTGCCCGCACGACGCAAGAGAAGGCACAGCCGCAACGTCAGAGGGAAAGCTCGCTGCTGGCGGAATTTTCGCGCGACCTCACTCAGGCTGCAATGGACAGCCAACTTGATCCGCTGGTCGGACGTGAAGGCGAAGTCGATCGCGTCATTCAGATTCTCTGCCGGCGCACGAAGAATAATCCAGTTCTCATCGGCGAGCCCGGAGTCGGGAAGACTGCGATCGTCGAAGGCCTCGCCCAGCGCATCGCTGACGGGGAGGTTCCTTCGTTCCTGGCTGACAAGAGAATTCTTGCTCTCGACCTTTCGCTGATCGTTGCCGGCACCAAGTATCGCGGCCAGTTCGAAGAGCGCTTGAAGACCATCATGAAGGAATTGATGGAGTCGCAGAATTCCATCATCTTTATTGATGAGCTCCATACGCTGGTCGGGGCCGGGTCGGCCGAAGGTTCGCTCGATGCTGCCAACATTCTGAAGCCTGCGCTCTCGCGTGGCGAGATTCAGTGCATTGGCGCGACGACTCCTGGCGAATATCGCAAGTCGATCGAGAAAGATCGTTCGCTTGAGCGTCGCTTCCAGGCGGTAAAAGTTCCACCCCCGAACGAGGCTGACGCAGTCAAGATTCTGTTCGGGATCAAAGACCGCTACGAGAAGTTCCACGCCGTCACCTATACCGACGACGCGATCAATTTCGCGGTCTCGCACTCGAACCGCTATATCCCGGACCGCTTTCTTCCGGACAAGGCCATCGACCTGGTCGACGAAGCCGGAGCGCGCGTGAAGCTGCGCCAGACCTCGCTGCCTGAGGAACTGACCGAAGTCCAGAAGCGCATCAAGTTCATCGTGCACCGGATGGAAAACGCCATCGCGAACCACGAGTTCGAGAAAGCACGTTTCTATTCGGACGAAGAACGCAAAGAGCGCGAGAACCTGCGCGCTCTTCGCGAAAAATATCATCTCGACGAGTCGTCGACCGGCGTCGTAAACCGCGAGGACATCGAAGATGTCGTCTCGCGCTGGACCGGCGTGCCGATCACGTCGATTAAAGAGGAAGAAACGCAGAAGCTGCTCCGCATCGAAGAAGAGCTGCACAAGCGGATCATCTCGCAAGACAAGTCGATCAGCGCACTGGCTCGCGCCATTCGCCGTTCGCGGGCAGGCCTCAAGAATCCGAACCGGCCCATCGGCTCGTTCCTGTTCCTGGGACCGACTGGCGTCGGCAAGACTGAAGTCGCGCGTACATTGGCGCAATTCATGTTCGGCACCGAGAAGGCTCTGGTCCGCTTCGATATGTCGGAGTTCATGGAGAAGCACTCGGTCTCGAAGCTGATCGGTTCGCCTCCGGGATACGTGGGCTACGAAGAGGGCGGACAGCTTACCGAGCGTGTGAAGCGCGCGCCCTACTCTGTTGTCCTGCTCGACGAAATCGAGAAGGCGCATCCGGATGTGTTCAACATCCTGCTGCAGGTTTTTGAAGACGGCCAGTTGACCGATGGTCTGGGCAATACGGTCGATTTCAAAAACACGATCATCATCATGACGTCGAACATCGGCGCCCGGCACTTGCAGAAGCGCGAGGGCCTGGGCTTCGCTTCGACGAAGGAAAACGATATTGCCGATAAGGTCGAAGAGCTCGTGAAAAACGAGGTGAAGCGCACCTTCAACCCCGAGTTCCTGAACCGCATCGACGAAATCATCATCTTCAACGCGTTGGGCGAGGGCGACCTGATCCAGATTCTGGAACTTATGGTCACGCAGCTCAATACGAACCTGGCGCAGAAGTCGATCACGGTGACGGTGGCGGACGACGCCAAGAAGTGGATCCTCAACCAGACCCTGACCGACCGCAGCTACGGAGCACGTCCGTTGCGTCGCGCGTTGCAGAAGTACATCGAAGACCCGCTGTCGGAGGCGCTGATTCAGGGTACGATTACGACGCGTCCGGCGTTTATCGAGGTCTTCCTCGAAGACAACAAACTCTTCTACCGCCCGGTGGATTCGGAGAAGGCGGAGGGAGTGCTGCTGTACGAGAACTGAAGCAAGCTTTCAGCCATCAGCTATCAGCCAGCCAAACGCTGGCGGCTTTTGCTTTATGCTAGGAATTCCCATGCCAAGTCCAAGGTGATTGCGTATCGAGCTCGGGGCTTGAAGAGACTGCAGAGCAGACTCTTCCAAGTGGACGCGTTCTTCCCGATCAATGCTCTTGGCTCGATGTCATCCTGAGCAGCGGGCGCAGCCGGTGCGAGGGACCTTACGACGCCATGAGGATCTCAGAACGCGTGTGGGAACATGTGTGATGCCGACATGAAAGCGTGACTCCCGCAAGCTGTATCGGTGCTTCACGCTGTCGTCAGGTCCTTCGCACCGGCTGCGCCGCTGCTCAGGATGACATCACCGGGGGTGCGCTCCTTCTTAACGCGCTGGCTCGCGAAGCGAGCGTAAGGAGGTCAGCTGTCAGCGAAAAAGCCGATGGCTTTTGCCTTTCGCAAACTGCTGCACACAAATGCAAGACAACTCGAGCTCGCAGACGATTTAAACTAAGCCTTACATGTCGGCGCGGAGGAGATTTTGGTGGTTGGCCCGCGCACTCGTCGAAGTCGCACTCGTGTGTTCAGTCGCGGCCCGGACGGCGACTCCATCGATCCAATCATCTGAGAAAAGTCAGGCGACGTCTCCGGGCACCGGCCGCAAGGGTGTCACGTTCAACGAATTTGTCGACTCGGCCATCGTGCAGGAACGGCGCCTGACCGAGTTGATGCGCAACTTCAAGCCGGTCGTCGAGACTTACATCCAACAGGAAAAACACGATTCTGCGGTACAAACCTCGCCTAAGAGTGACGACTATTTCCTGAGCCGGTTGGACTTGACCGGCGATGCTCCCGCGAATCGGGAGTTTGAAAATTCAGAGCACCCCAAGCAGGAGTTGGAGAAAATACTTCCAAACCGTGCGCCGGCGTTCGCGCCGGTTGGCTTCGCACAGGCGGTCTTTCCTGACCTGAATCACTTTGATCGGCAGAATTACGCGTTCGAGTTCGTTCGCTGGGAGATCCTTGGCGATGTTCGTTGCGTTGTCATGAATGTGAGCCCGCGGGAGAATTCGACGAATCGTGGATTTGTCGGGCGGATCTGGGTGGAAGATCAGGACTACAACATCGTCCGCTTCACTGGAAGCTACGCCGGAAAGGTGTATTCCAAGCGCTCGTTTCATTTCGATAGTTGGCGGCTGAATACCCTGGGCATCATGTGGATGCCTGCTTATGTTTATACCGAAGAGTCGGACCCGAGTGATCCTTCAAGCCGGGGCCTCTGGTTCAAGGCACAGACTCGGATTTGGGGATACGACCTGCAAGCGGCGGGCGATCATCACGAAAATACGAAGCCTCTCACGGACGATCCGGCGGGCGTCGATCCCAAACGGCATGAGGCCTCGCAAGATCTGAGTCCGCGATTGACGGTGGGTGGAGCGGCCTACACGCCCGAAGACGATGTGGTGGAGCGACTCCAAGTTGGCGGACTCATGGCGCCCGATGGCGACGTCGACCGGATCCTGGAGACTGTCGTCAACAATCTGATGATTACCAACAATCTTGATCTCGCCGGAGTGCGTTGCCGCGTTCTGCTGACGACGCCGCTGGAGTCGTTCGTCGTTGGTCGAACGATTATCGTCAGCCGCGGACTTATCGATGTGCTGCCCGATGAGGCAACATTGGCAGCTATTCTGGCGCACGAACTCGCGCATATCGTCTTGCATCATTCGCTCGGTGCCGAGTCCGCGTCGAAGTTCGATGTGCCATTTTCGGATCTGGAAATCTTTACCAAACTCAATTTCCGTTTTGACGCGACAAAAGAAGCAGAGGCTGACAAGAAGGGCCAGGAACTGTTTTCAAAGTCTCCTTATCACGACCAGACCACGGCCGTCGCGCTCTTTCGCCAAGCTCTCGATGCGCGGTCTGAGCAGTTGCCCAACCTTGTGCATGCACGATTCAGTAATGATTTCGCGAGCAGTCACCTGATGGCGATGCAAGCTCCGGGAAATTCTTCCAAAAAGCTGGGCTTGGACAAGCCGGATCAGATCGCGGCATTGCCGCTGGGCACACGAATCAAGGTTGATCCATGGTCGGATAGGATCGAGATGCAGAAGAACAAATTACCGCCGTCGGCGTCAGCCGCCGAGAAGAGGCCGTTCGAAGTGTCTCCGTTCTTTCCTTATCTCAAGCGATTGGAAGAGAAGCGCTAGCTTGTGTAGAGGCGATCGCATTTCCTCTGCGTGCGGGGATGTTTGTGATGCCGACATGGGAGGCGATTCCCACAAGCCGCATCGGCTCTGCACATTGTCGTCGGGTCCTTCGCACCGGCTTCGCCGCTGCTCAGGATGACATCACTATTCAGGACGCGGCTATCCCATCAAGTGGTGGTTTTCAACCACTCCTGGCAGTCTGCCACCGCCTGATCATCCTGACGCAAACTTGATTTCCCACGCTCTTTGTCAAAAACTCTGCCGTGCGAAACTTCCCGATTGACCTCGTGTTGGAGCTGTGATTAGATGCCCGAATCCACGCGCGGACCTGGCTCTCCAGCCCGCCACGCTGGGCCGCGCAACCGAGGTGAAGTATGAAGTGCAGGCTGCCGTTCGCCCTTCTCGCAGTGTCCTTTTTTGCTTTCACTCTCAACGCCAGCGCGCGCGATATTGTCTTGCCCGCCGGCACTCTATTGCAATGCACGCTGAACGAACCCAATCTCTCATCGGCAACGGTTGATGTCGGAGACCCCGTTCTCTGCCATCTCCGCAGCGTTACAGAATTCGGCCAGCAGGCGTTCCCGCGCGGCAGTTACCTCGTCGGACACATCGAATCGGCGAAAGACCCCGGCCACTTCTTTGGCAAGGGAAATCTGAAACTGCAGTTCGACCGCATCGGCGTGCCCAGTGGCGATCTGCCGCTCGACGCGAAAGTCATTGCTACGCGCGGATATAAGGTCGATAAGACCGGGGCGATCAAGGGCAAGGGGCATGCCACACGCGACGTTGTCGAGTGGATGTTGCCTCCGCTCTGGCCATGGAAAGTGATCATGTTGCCGGCGCGCGGGCCGCGTCCCACGCTGAAAGGCGAGACCGTACTCAGTCTGCGGCTGATGGATGACGTCCAGATTCCACAGCTGAACGCCTCGTCGCAAACCTACGGTCCGGGATGGCGCTTCTTCGGACAGTTTCAGCGTAACACCTACAACGATTCACAGGCGAGCAACAACAGGCCTCAGCTGACGGTTCGCCCCGCGGGCGACTCGACCGTGGTTCAGGCAAGCTACGCTAGCTACGTGACACGCAGCGTCGATTTACCCACCAACATTCAGAGCGCGCCGGGCATGCCGGTATTCGTTCTGAATAGCGGTGCGGTGCTCTCGGTCAGCGGCTACGGCTATTCCGAGAATCGCATCACATACACGCTGGTCGGAGGAGGCTCGGGCGTTATCAGCACCGATGATATCGACTGGACCACGACGACCAAACTTAACGATCAGCGCGGCGTTCGCGTGACGCTGCATGGCGGACGCGCGACAGCGGGCACACCAGGAATGTAGTTTTCGCTCGTGTAGGGGCGGATGAAGCGTCCGCCCCGCCGAAGCGAAGCGTGCCGGGCGGCGGCGATGATCTCAACTCTTGCCCTACCGCCAACTGCTTCGATTGCGCGTTTTGCGCGCAGGCTGCGTCCTAGGCTAAGTGTCTAATTCTTTTGCGACCTTTCTTCCTCCCGCATAATCCCAAGCGGCATGAAGGTCAACATCGCGGAGAAGTTCTCGAAGGTCACTGAACTCTGGAAGCCTTATGTCGCCGCCGAACTCAACGGCCAAATGGTGAAGCTCGACAAAATCAAAGGAGAGTTCGTCTTCCACCATCACGATAACGAGGACGAGTTGTTTCTTGTAGTGAAAGGCCGCTTCCGCATGGAGTTCCGTGACCGTCCGCACGAATGGATCGAAGAAGGGGAGTTCATCGTCGTGCCGCGAGGTGTCGAGCACAAGCCGGTTGCTGAGGAGGAGTGCTGGTTCCTTTTGTTCGAGCCGGCCGGCACGCTGAACACGGGCAATGTGGTAAACGATCGCACGCATCAGGTATTGGAGCGCGTGTGAATCTGGAGGTCAGAGAGCTGGCCTCGGACCTTGGACCTCAGACTATTGACCACTGACCACTGGCAACTGGCCACTGACCACTGACCACTGACCACTGACCACTGACCACTGACCACTAGGGACGTTCGGTGAGAACCTGTTCCATCAAACTACCGATATGTGTGGTTAAATCGTGATAGATGGAACTGACCGTCTATTCTGCCTTCTGGTGCCCGGATTGCCGCGAGGCCAAGCGATTTCTCGCCAAGCACAACATTTCCTATAAAGAGGTCGATATCGAGATGACTCCCGGTGGCGCCGAGGAGGTCGTCCGGCGCACAGGCAAGCGCGCCATCCCGCAGTTTGTCATCGATGGGCGATGGGTTCAACCTTATCGGATTGGCGAGGGCTTTCTCTACGAAGAAATGTCGAAGCTCTTAGGCATTAAAGACCGCTAATTCATCTTCTTGAGGCGTGAGACGCCAAGAGCCAAAGGCGAATAGCCAAGGGCGCATTTGCCGAAAGTAACCCCCGTACATCCCCTTCAGTACTGTGGCCAACCGTGGCCGAAAGGGCGAAGATATCGGCTCCAGGTTCTTGCCATGCAGGCAAAACGCTGCAACGGCAAGGGCTTGGGATTGAGTACCGAGCCGCCACTTCGACACTCATGGCCGAACATCCGATTCCGTCCGACTGTGCAAGTTCAGACCCTCTGGGTCCCCCGACCGATCCCCAGCAGGAATCCAACATCGTTTGTGACAGCTGGCAGCAGATGATCCAGGCCGTCTTAGGGGTGCTAATGCTGGTCGGCGCCGTGGCGATGGTTCATTATTATGCGCCGCTGGCAGTTCAAGGGATGCCTCCGGACGACCTGCAGAAACAGGTTCACGAACTCACCGCAGAGGTCGAGCGCCTGAAGCAGGAGCATGCGATGCCGGCCACCGTGCTGAGCCGTTACCGTAACTCCATCGGATACATCTCCGGGGTATATCAGGTCGGTTTTGCGAATCGCCGTCCGGCGATTCGGGCGCGGGTCTCGGGCACCGGATTTCTGGTTGAAAAAGGTCTTATTGCTACGAATCGCCACGTCGCTGAACCGTGGTACGGCGACCCTGAGGCAGAAAAGCTGTTGAGCGAAGGAGCAATCGGGACGCTCGAAAGTCTGGTTGTATTCTTCCCCGGATCTCCTACGCCGGTGAATTTGACTCCGGCCTCGGTGTCGAAGACTTCCGACCTTGCGGTGCTTCATGCGGAAGACTCTCCAACGGTGCGCTCACTGCCCTCGCTGCCCCTTGCCAAGTCGGCTGGTTCGGCCGGGGATCTGGTAACAGTGATTGGATATCCGATGGGGATTGCGGGCATGGTTGCGAAATCGCCCACAGGAATTTATGAACGTCTCGCCTATCGGCATAACGACTTGAGTGCCGCAAGCGAACTGGCGGCGCTCTCTCTCATCCGTCCCTCGACCACGTGTGGACATCTCGGCGATATCGTCGGGGACAAGCTCATCTATGACGCTCCCACGGCTCACGGCGGGAGCGGCGGCCCGGTCTTCAATCCCAAGGGAGAAGTCATCGGAGTGAACTCCGCTTACATGGATGGCTTCAGTGGCGGCACATTGGGCGTTTCGGTCGAATCGCTTCGCCCGCTGATTCAAGAAGCACAAAGCGCGCGCTAGTATTGGGTCGACCCATTCGTCTACGGTTACACATACAGGGCTAAATTCAGTACCACGTTTCAAACATACCTCTGTTTGCCACTCGCAACGCGAGGCTCACCGTCCCTCGGGCGAGCCGCTTTTTCATCAGCTGGGACTGTTCCCGAGTAAAGGTCAGTGTCCCCATCCCGACTCTTCGCAGGCTCTCGTTCGCCCACACGGGCTCCATGATTCCCACCAGAGAATGCGAGCGGGTTCCTAGTAAGAGGTGTCCAAGTTCGTGGGCCGCAACCGCTCCCAGCAGATTCGAGACATTCGGTCCGTCGACTGCGCGAGCAATCCGGTTGAAAAAAACATCACTGTACTTGCCTGTTCCGTCTT
>Ga0209060_10000613_pt1 | contig 57685 bp, 47 predicted proteins | sample Coa_R1_8_FD_187155 | JGI IMG/M metagenome (GOLD analysis project Ga0209060, IMG submission 187155) | Surface soil microbial communities from Centralia Pennsylvania, which are recovering from an underground coalmine fire - Coalmine... | ecosystem: Environmental > Terrestrial > Soil >...
TCAATGGGAACGATAGCCATGAGGCTCTGCCCAGGCTGCACGCGATGGCCAAGCTCCACGGTCTTGCGGCCGATCACCCCGCTGATCGGAGCATAGATTTTTGTGTATCCCACGTTCAGTTCGGCGGTATGCAAGTCGGCACGCGCCTGCTCCAGATGCCCGGAGGCGGAGTCCGACTTGGCACGAGCATCGGCAATCTGCTGCGGGGCGCTGCGGGCGGAGTCCAATTGAGCGTCGCGCTGGGCGACCAGGCTGCGAGCTTCCGCGATCTTCTCCTCGCGCGAAGCGATCTCGGCGCGGTCGGCCTCTACCGCCTGCAAGGCGGCGGACGCATCGGTCTCATGAGCGTCATATTCGGAGCGGGAGATTTCGCGCTTTTCCACTAGCGCCTTGTAACGGGAGCGATCGCGCTCGGCCCGGGCGGCGAGGGCTTCGTCGCGCTGCAATTGGTGCTGGGCGGCGGTGAGATTTGCCTGTTCGGACTTCACCTGGGCCAACGCCTGCTCCTTCGCGGCCTCGGCAGCGTGAAGCTGCCCCATGGAGGAAGCATTCACAATGGGAACCGTGACCTGGGCCGAACGGGCCTCGGCGTTCCAGGTATCGAGGTTGGCCTTGGCATGCTCGAGTTCCGCTTGATAGTCGCGCGGATCGAGTTCCATCAGGAGCGTACCGGCTTCGACAAATTGGTTATTTTCCACTCGGGGATTGATGTAGCTGACGGTTCCACTGATGCGGCTGCTCACGAGATCGAGGCGGCCTTCGACTTGGGCATCGTCGGTGGATTCATAGTTCCGTCCGGCCAGCCACCATGCGCCGGTTGCCATCACTACCAGCGCGACCACAGACAGAAGCACCCAGCGCGGCATTTTTCTGGAGACGGGAGCCGCCGGTTTCTCCTTGCTCTCTTGATAGGCTCCGACGTCCGTTCCAACCTTGGTCCCCGATTCGCGGGACACAGTCTGTTCCTGTCCTTCGGGTTCGGTATGATTGCCGGCCTTGGCCGCTTCTTTTACATCTTCTAAACCTTTTGCTTCTTTTACTGCATTTGCTGAATTTTTCATGTCGATGACCGCGAGGTTCCCTTTGACTCCGTTATTGCCGTTGCTTCCGCTGTTACCGCTTATTTCACTACCGCCTATCTTGCCGTTGCTTCTGTCATTCTTTCCGGGCATAGTTATTTGCCTCCAAGCAGTTGGGGCAGCCGAGCTTCCGCTGCTCCCATGGCGCGCGCCAGAGAGATGGTGGCGACGTTAAAAGAAAACAAACTTTGAATGTAGTTTTCGCCGGAGGCCGTGACCGCCTCCTGGGCCTGCACGACTTCCAAATAGTTGGTGACGCCGTTGAGATAGCGGTCCTTTGATTGGGCGAGCGCACGCTCGGCGAGCGCCTTGTTATGCTCCGCGACCTTCACGCTGGAGTCGGAGGCGTTCAGATCCAAAGAGGCCACACGAATGTCATACCCTACCCGGCCTTTCAGATCTTCATATTCGGCCTCGCGGCGGGAAAGCTCCGATTGCGCCTGAGCGATATCGGCGCTTATCCGTCCTCCGGTATAGAGAGGCACGGAGACCCTGCCCACCACGCTGAATACCTGATTGAAGTTTCCCACGGTGGTACCGGCTCCGCCATAATTAGCGCTCGTGGATACAGATGGAATACGCTGGCCTTTTTCCGCCTGGAGAGCCAATTGAGCGGAACGTACCTGGGCCTCGGCACTGCGAACGTCGGAGCGGTTGCGAAGCGCCTGAGCCAATGTCTCTTCCGGTGCGAGGCCAGGAAGAGGACGGTATGCAAGGGGATCTTTAATACTAAAGTCCTGATCGATGGCCAGACCGATGATGCGAGCCAAGGCCAACTTGTCCTTTTCGTGTCGATTCACGGCGTTGGTCAATCGTTGCTCGGCCGATTGCCGCTCCACTTCCGCGCGGATCGAGTCGATCTCGGGGGAAACTTCGGACTTTACACGGTCTTCGGTCAGACGCTCGAGTTCCGCGGCTGATGCAAGCTGCGCCTTTGCGGTCTCCACCCTCGCAGCGCTGGCGATCGCCTGCACGTAGGCGGTCCCAACGGCGAAGACAACCACATCACGAGAGTCGCGGACGTTGAGTATCGACGCCTCCTCCGCAGCCTTGCGCGACCGATACTGATTATGGAGTTCCGCGCTGTAGATGGTTTGAGTCATGCTCACGCGCGTATCCTGATATCCGAAGCCCGAGGTGGTTGGAGGCAATGGTGCTATGCCGGGAGCTGCCGGTAATTTCAGACCGATCTCCTTCAAGCTAAGATCCTCGTAAGCCGCCAGCCCACCGGCTGAAATCTGCGGCAGAAGCGCTGCGAGTGCGCGCAGACGATCCGCACGCACGGTGGCGTTTCCTTGCGTCGACTCGATCAAGCCAAGGTTGTAACGCAACCCCCTGGCGATGGCCTCTTCTAAAGACAGGTCCATATGAGTCCCTGTATTCTTGGCGGGCACGCTGCCGAGATATGGATTTTGTGCCTGGGTGGCCTGTGCGCTGGGATTGGTGGTGCCTTCGGCTGGATTGATCGGGCGGGGCGTGGACACCGAGTAGCCAAGCGCATCGGAGGTCTGGCCCAGCGCCGGCGCGCACGTCAAAATCAGCGCACCCGCCGCCAGCACCGCCAAAGCCGCCTTCAAAATTTTGGGGAACATTTGTGAACCGCCTTCCCTCTTCTTCTCTGGTTGGGAAATTGGATGTGAACTGAGACCGGTTGGTCGCAATTTTTGCCGTTTCCCGACCTTTCACGAGCTTAGATATTTCAAGAGACCGATCGGTCGCAAAATTATTTTAACCGATGAGGAAATCCGGCCAATCCTGATAGATTGAAGAGACGGCACCCCGTGAAACTATGGAGCGAAAAAAGAGACCATTCGGTCTTGACGGGGCATCCAATCCCGTAAGCGGTCAAAGCGAAGGCCGCCGCAAGAAGGAGGACATGGCGCATGTCCAAAGGTGAAAAAACCCGGCAGCATATTGTGGAGCGAGCAGCAACCCTCTTCAACCAGCGCGGCTTTGAGGGCGGAACCATGGCGCATCTCATGGAGGCCACGGGCCTGGAAAAGGGCGGCATCTACCGGCATTTCTCCACCAAGGAGGAACTGGCGGCGGAAGCCTTCGATTTCGCGTGGCAGGCTTCAACCGAGGCGCGCGTTCACGACCTCGACTCAGTGGCCAACAGCGTCGACAAGCTGAAGCGATTTGTTGGAAACTTTGTGGAGCGGCGGTCCTCGGTGCCGGGCGGATGCCCGCTCTTGAACACCGCTGTTGACGCGGACGACGGCAATCCCCTATTACGCGAGCGAGCCCACAAGGCGCTCAAGCAGTGGCAGGATATTCTCGGAAGCATCGTGAAGGCAGGACTCGAGCGCAAAGAGATCAAGAGCAGTGTGGAGCCCAAGAAGCTAGCGAACCTGATTATTGGCTCACTGGAGGGCGCGCTGATGATTAGCCGGCTGGAACGGAACCGCGATGCGCTTTGCGAAGCTAGAATGCACCTGGAGAGCTATCTGGAGGCAGAGGTGAGACGACAGGGCAAACAGGTTGCGACGCGCGTCAAGTGACGCATGCTGCTATTCCGCAAAAGACCGCAAGCCACAGCCTCAATCTAGAATCCGTCCCAAATGCTGGCCTGCTGACTTGTGGTCACGCAAAATCATCGCGGTCGATCGCCCTTTTAGAATTACTCTGGAGTATCATTCTCCGATCACATCGAAAGAGCGAGGCATCGCAACGCAAATGAACTACGTCGCCGCAATCGTGTTTGGAGTGCTGACCCTGTTTTCGATGGCTCCGGCCGATCACAATCGCGCCAACACCATAGGGCCAGAGAAGGGTTGGCTGGTGATCCAAGGTGGAGGCGCACTTACCCACGAGGTCAAGGACCGTTTTGTGGCACTTGCGGGCGGCCCGAATGCCGAGTTCGTGGTAATTCCGACCGCTAACTCCGACGATCAAGTGGATGTTGAGCGAACCAGGCTTGGGTTTATGCAGGGCTTTGGCGTGCGCTCAGTAACGGTGCTGCATACGCGGGATCGCGCACGCGCCGATTCAGCGAGTTTTGTCGAGGCGCTGCGGCACGCAAACGGCGTATGGATCGACGGGGGCCGCCAGTGGCGTTTGGTAGATGCCTACTTGGACACAGCCGTGGAGAAAGAGATCAAAGCATTGCTCGCGCGAGGCGGCGTAGTCGGCGGCGGTTCAGCGGGAGCAACCATTCAGGGATCGTTCCTAGTTCGCGGCGCGGCCGGAACGCCCTCGAATCCGGATGGCGACAACAGAATCATGATGGCTCCGGGCTACACAACGGGCTTTGGGTTGCTGACTAGCTCCGCCATCGACCAGCATGTGGATGCGCGCAAGCGCGAAGCCGATTTAGACCCGGTCATCGCCAAGCATCCCGACTTATTGGGAATAGGAATCAACCAGAGTGCTGCAATTGTTGTCCATGGCGATTCTTTCTTCGTCGTCGGCGGGCAAGTTCTGATTCACGACGGCAAAATGCACAACAATTCTTCCTATTACTCTCTTTCGTCCGGCCAGGCGTTTGATCTGAAAAAGCGGACCATGATTGAAGAGGATTCGCCGCTCTTGTTCACGATCCTTTCAGCGGATCGGCAAGCTTCGGCTTCGGCTGTCAAAACAACAGGAACGGCATCGCTGGGAGCGCGCAAGTCTACTCCTGGCCAAGCGCAGCAAATTACTTATGAATGTGCGGCAAATTTGTATAGCATCGGGGGCACGACCTACGCGGCGCGGCCAGACGGACCCAATCGGCTGCAAATTCGAGTCCGCGACCTTAACACAGACAAATTGCACGATTGTCTTTGTACTTACTGATTGCTTTACGGGCTTTCTATAGGGGTGTCCTGCCCCATCATTCCGAAAGCCGTTGCTTAATTTCAGACGCTCGGGGTCGTACCTCTACAGCGCTTTGGAATGCGCGCTTGAGGCGCTTGGCAAAACTGCGAAAGAAGTCTTGATCGAATTATAAGGTCAGCGTTTTCCGAACAGATCTACGCGGGGCTTGCCCTGTGCATACATCCCTTTCGCATACCAGAGTTCGACGCTGCTAATTTCTCTCGCTCCGCCGCGTAGCGGGATGGGCGGAGTGCGCCTGCCAGAGCGGATGACAAATGCGGCCGGTAGTACCTCTTCATTTCCGTTGCGGAAATGGACGACAATCCGCTCAAAACCAATCGAGCCATTGGTCACGCCCATTTGAAGAGAAGTGAATGAGCCTCCAGGCACCTCGATCTTGTCGTGATCGCCTCTCCCATCAACGTGAGCACTTCCCAGATGCTCCCAACCCCCACGAAGCTGAGCATTGAGCATACCCACCAGACAAACAACGGCCACGAACGTGAGTTTTCCAATAGTTATCTTTTTCACAATACTTAACAAGATGTGATGCTCCACCGGCAGGATGTCTTCTGGCAATTCGGGCAAGTCACTAAGGAGCGGGCCTTAAGCCGTTATTTCAGGATCCTCTTGAGGCTCTTAAGGTATGCTTATCCACGCTTCGATGAAGAAAGTAATCACAAAAGGATTGGCTGCCTTGTGTGCTCTTGGCGGGCTTCTGCTGATACCTACCTTGCTATACAACGCATGCGGAATTGCTGGAAGCCAGGACTGTGCCGATGGTTCAGGATGGGTTTCGTTGATCATCGTCGTGGCCATCCTAGGTTTATTCATCTTTTCCTATTGGCTCTTTCGAAGAGGCCAGTGATCCGAACGACATCTACATACCTATCAAGCAAGCCGAGCCAGGAGTATCCCCTAAATCTCTCATCGCAGGGCCCCGACTAGACCTCTTCATTTCCCGAAGGTTCATCTATTGAACCAGGGATATTAAACCAGGGACTTTTCAATGGGGACGTGTGCGTGGGTGGCCGCAGGCCCTTCATCGAATAACTACGGACTCCACAGCAGAAGACCGCCGGAGCAGAGGCGTGACTGAAAAAAAACAGCCGCCGAAATTGCAGCCGGACTTTAGCGGATTGGACCTAGACCAGACGTCCGCCCTGCTTTCCTCGCGCCGGACGCAACTCTCGCTGCATCGCACACGTATGAGCGCCGACCGCACGCTCATGTCCGTAGTGCGGACCTCACTTTCCCTGATCGGTTTTGGATTCACCATCTTTCAGTTTTTTCGCACCCTGAAGCAGTCGATAGAGACGGCCCCGAAGGTTGCAGGCGCATCGCCTCGCGCCTTCGGCATTACGCTCGTGCTTTTGGGCGTGGGCACCCTGGCTTTGGGAATATGGAACCATCTGCATTTTATGTGGCATCTGCGCAAGACGCGCAACGAGTTGGCCGATGCGGGCTTGATTGAAAAACAGGACACGTTCCCGGTGTCCACAACCCTGGTTGTCGCCACCGCGCTCCTCATCGCCGGAATCGTCGCCTATTTCGACATGATGTCACGGGCCGCAGGTTCCTGATCGAACGGTGATGGCATGAACTACTCCTCATCGACGGGGAAACAGGCTAGGAGGCTGTCCGGAATCAAGCTGCACGCCTTTGAAGTATTTCTCGCGCTGGCCACGCTGTGCGTGCTTCCGCAAGTTTATGGGCAGGCGCAGCCGCCAACTCCACAGCCCTCCCCCACGCCGCCGGCGGCCCCCACGCCCAACCCGTCGAATACATCGACGCGCGTTGTCGGAGTGGTGCCCGCTTTCAACGTCGCGACCTTCGATACCGATACGCCGCTAACGCCGGGGCAAAAGTTTCACATCGTTTGGAGAAGCACCATTGACCCATTCAGCCTGATCGTTCCAGCGGTAAAGACAGGGATTTATAGCGGGGCCGGTCTCAACTCAGGTTTTGGAGGCGGGGCCGAGGGTTTCTTCAAGAAATACGGCGCGGCGCTTGCAGACGGAGCCTCCGGGCGATTCTTTCGAGGTTACGTTTATCCTGTGCTGCTGCACGAAGACCCACGCTATTTCCGAATGGGCGAAGGAGCCAAGAAGTCCAGAGCCGGCTATTCCCTTTCCAGCGTTTTTGTGACGCGCACCGACGCAGGAAGCAGCCGCTTCAATTGGTCTAAGTTGCTGGGCTCACTCAACTCTGCGGCTCTCTCCAACGCCTATTACCCCGACAGCAACCGGGGCGTTGGCTTTACTTTTAGCGGCGTTGCCTTCTCCTATCTTGGTGAAGCAGGCCTCAATACCGTAAAGGAATTCTGGCCTGACATTGCGGCAAGCAGAAAGCGCAAGAAGACGGCACTCTTGTCAGGGTCGCATTCCGGGCAAACGCACGAAAACTTTTGATAGCCTCCTTATTTGAGGGGGAGAAGGTTAGAGGCAAGCCTGGGTGGAAAACGCCGAGGCATTCAATTTATTGCGCGCCCTTAACGTGGCCTTGAAGAGTGTGCGGAGAGCCTGAAACTTAAGCTGCCTGCTCTGATTAACGAAAACCCACCCTTTGCTCCGAGCGCAAAAACCAAGAGCGCGCTCTCCACAAAGGATGGGGCGCCCAGTTTCCCGTGAGAACCAAATTTTTCGTGTTGCAGATTATGACCACCGCCTCGCGCCAGCGAGATACGCCAGCCCGGAAGCCCCTGGGGCTCACGCGATCAACATTTTAGAGCCGATACGTTGAGCCCGGCTAACAGCTAGAACTTAAATACCGGCCCCAGGTTAATGCGCAAATTATTGTGAGTATCGCCGTTGATCCAGAAAATCTCATCGCCAACATCGAGCCTGATGCCAATCGGCCCTGCATAAAACGAGATCCCACCACCCGGATAGAACACACCTTTGGTAAAACTTGTGCTCTGGTCGGAAATTAGAGTAATCGTCGGAGGAAAGCCGTTGATGGATTTCACTTTCACGTCGGGCATGAAAACGTCGCCGCCGCCTTTGAGGAAAAAGAAATAGCTTCCGCCGTGGCTCTGAATTTTCAAGCCGCCATTGGCGCGAACGGCTTTGAGCCGTGCCTCGGTAAGGGTCACAGAGGCGTTCGTTGTGCTGTTTACCTGGGTAAGATCGAACTTCGGGGCGCGGAAGTCGTAGCCTCCCTCCATCTCCACCCTGAAATACTTGTGCAAAGGTAGATCGACCCTACCTCCAATTCCGGCTGTATACTTGGCGATTCCCGGAAGGTCCGTTCTTCCGAAGCCTCCGAAAACGCCTGCCTCAAACCGCTGTGCAAAGCCATGCGTAGCGACGATTACGATTGCTGCCAGAGCAAAGATGCGGAATTTCATCGTAGCTTTCCTTTCACAAAGGGAACGCGGGAGAAAGACATGTGGCCAACAGAAGAAGTCTCACGCTACTTTTTTAGAACCCACCCAGGGATTCCCAGGTTGCAAGCTGCCGGACAGAGCAGCTTCGATAGCCTGCGGGATCTACGCAGCCAGCGTTTTTCCTGAAGGAAGATTGCGGGAATTGCGGGCGATCCTATACCAGAGCAAGTACCGCAAGCTTGGAGACTCACGCTTAGGGCCGAGTTCCAGCGAAGGTCAAAGCGCATGACATGGTGTTTTGTGGATGTGGATTTTCCGAGGGTTCGCTCACATCACGCTATGCATCGAATCACGCGCCATGCAAGCCACCTGTTCTAAATTCAAGAATGGTCTTCTTCGGCTAGTGCCTTTTCAGCATTTTTCTCCATGCTGTACTTCTCGATATCCTTCGTAAGGAAATAGTTCAACACCGTGCGGATCGCAGCGATGGAGCCAAGTTGTCCGATATCGGTCCATGTGGGCGAAATCGCAGTGCGGATTACATCTGCGCCCAATTCGAACTCCAGGCCCAGCAGCAGCCATACTGCGAACCGGACCCATGCCTCCCTTCGCACTCCGGGAGATCGTTGGCGCGAAAATTCGGGACGCAATACGTGGATCAGAGCTTCGAGCACGCCAACCACGATCAGGAGCGCCGCGGCGGCTTCCACTGCTACCGCCGTACCAGAAGCAAATGCCTTGAAGAAATTCATGACTTTCTCGCCAGCCTCACACAAGGGCCTCGCGGCTTACCGCCACCAGAGCCAGACTGTGGCAACCGCGGCCGCCAACAGCCAGATCACGACAATCAACACCGTGGCACAGGCACCGAAAAATCGTGTTTCGCGAGTCCTGGGGGCACTCGATACGGAGGGCTCGGCTGCTCGTTCACAGCATTCGTCGATCACCGCCGCGGGCGTCAGGCGCTTCATGAGCTTTACTCCTAATGAGAGCACGATGAAATCATCGAGGAACCCAATCACCGGAATGAAACTTGGAATCACCTGGATTGGGCTGAAGATGTATCCCGCGGCGCAGGCCGCGATAAGCCGCGCATGCCATGGCGTACGCCGATCTTTGAAGATAAGCCAGACGATCCTAACCTCACGACGGATCGCCTCCGCCTGGCTGATCCAACGCTGATAGCGTGTCGCCGGACGCTCCTGACCGGTAACGAGCTCTTGTGGCCTCCACGCCAACGGCCAATTGGCCTTGTTTGCGCGATCTTCCATGTCAGGAGGGGCCTGTGGGTGGGACAATGCTGGGTCCCGGCTTGTCCACTGACTGGGCTAAAGGGGATTTGGCCGGAGGAACGCGCACGATACAGCGGAAGCCCTGATGACAGGTTCCCGTGTCGATTTGCTGCGGGATTCTGGCCGCCGGCCGATAGCGCAGGCAATAGTTGGCCGCGCAAAGGAACGATCCTCCTTTTAAGACTTTTCGTGGAATTTGAATAGTTGGCGTTCTTGGGTCGAGGCTCTTGTCCTCGGCGCTGCGTTTTGACTGCGCCGTGCAACACGACTTTGCAGTTTCGCGATAGGATTGGAACCAATCGCTGGTCCACTCCCATACATTGCCCGCCATGTCGTGGAGACCGTATCCGTTAGCTGGAAAGGCCCCCACGGGCGAGGTGCGCTCATAACCATCGATCAGCAGGTTTAGCATCGGGAACTCGCCCTGCCAGGTATTCGCCATCATCTTGCCATCTGGAGCAAACTCGTTACCCCATGTGTAGACCGCGCCATCGAGTCCGCCGCGCGCGGCAAACTCCCACTCCGATTCCGTTGGAACTTCTTTGCCAGCCCACTTGGCGTAAGCCAACACATCCTCATAAGCCACATGCACCACGGGATGATCTTGCCGCCCATCCAGGGAACTCGCGGGTCCCTCCGGATGCCGCCAGTCCGCGCCGGCAACATAGGTCCACCAGTTGTAGTGGTTCCGCAGATCTACGTTTTTGCGCGGCGGCAGGAAGACGACCGAACCGGCCACCAGCATGTGCGGCAGCGCCCCAGGGTAGAGCGCCGCGTCCGGTATCTTTTCGGCCAGAGTGATGTGGCCGGTGGCATCGGCGAAGCGGGCAAACTCCGCGTTCGTCACCAGAAACCGGTCCATCCAGAATCCAGCGACCGTAGCAGAGTGGGCCGGAGCTTCCTCGGGATAGTGCCGGTCTGAACCCATGAGGAAGGCACCTCCTGGAATCCAGACCATATCTTTTAGAGAGACTCCCTCAGGCAGGGAGACCGCGTCAGGCGCAGGGGTATCGAGGGCCCTTGGGGGAGCAGTTGCGCTCATGATGGTTTGTGCTCCTGGGTATTGATCTTGGGCGGAGTAGCCGCCAGAGTTCTGCAATGGCCGTACCTAGCAGCGTAGAGGAAGTGGGGCACGATGACGCTCCCGGGCAGGACCCTATGTTTCGAGCGTTCCAAGATTGCGTCCTCGCGCATCGTGCCCCCCGAATACCAGTTGCAAACCGGTATTGGTCCCCTCAAGTTCGAGCGGCTACTTGACCGTGTAGCTGCGCGACTCCATGCAGGCAGAGTAAGCGCGCTTCACGTTGTCCTGCGCCTGATTCTGCTGCGTCTGCTGCTGTTCTTTTGCTTGCTCCTGGGCCTTTTTCTTCTTGTGGTGTCCAATTACCGTGCCGCCAACCGCGCCAATAGCAGCTCCTTCACCAGCATTTCCGGCGATCGCGCCAATGGCCGCCCCTCCAGCTGCGCCTCCGGCAGCGCCCTTGGCTGTGGAGCCCTTCCCAGCATTACTGGCCTGCTGCCCTTGCTGCTGGCCTCCTGAGGAGTTAGGCCCGGCTTGCGCCTGGGCGGACTGGTAGCACTCGTTCTCGTCTTTGTATTGCAGCTCTTGCGTCTGGTGTTTATTCGGATAGGCATAAACATGCAACGTTTGAGCCACGATGCTGCTCGCGGGCGCTTGTCCGCCGCCTGTACTGCTTTGCGGCTGCTGTACCGGCTGGCCGCCGGTTTGGGCCAACGCCGCTGTTGCCAGTATGGAGATAGCGGCGAAGAATGGCAGATTCTTCATACGAACTCCTTTTCAAGCAGGGTTTCTCATTTCGTCAAATGCCAATTGGGTGATAACTGTGTTGATGCGCTTCACCAATTGGAGGTTGGGCTGATACGGAATGGCCTGATGGAAGACCGCTTCCCCCCGTATTCTCCCGGTGAGACGGATTCCAATTGATTCGAGGTCGATTTCAGTTACAGCAAAAATTGCCCTATGAAAGCAGAGTGACTCGGGCTGAAGAAATTTCCTTCCAAGTCAAACCATGTTGGAGCTTGTGCGAAGAATGCCGGCCCCATCGTAGCCGATGAGAGGAAAACTTAGGTTATTTTGTTAGCGGAGCTCGGCGTGGGAGGTTTAGGAGGATCTCAACAACAGACTTCACGTATGGCGGATCGCACAGCCTCATCCGGCACTTCACTAGAGACCGTGACTCGTCCCAGACGCACCGGCAGCACCCAATGCACTTTTCCGTTCACGTTCTTTTTATCGGAACCAAGATAGGCTGATACCTCACCATGCTGAACTCTTGCTTTCGCAGGAGGCTGGTATTCCGTTATCCCCTGCACGATTCGAGCGGCCGTACGAGGACCACAAAAGCCCGCATTTTGAGCAATCGCGGTAGCCGCCAGCATGCCAAGAGCAACAGCTTCGCCGTGCAGGAGTTGGGCATAACCGGTTGCAGCTTCAAGCGCATGTCCAATCGTGTGGCCAAAATTCAAGATTCGCCGCAATCCGGCCTCGCGCTCATCCGCGGCCACAACCGCGGCCTTGACTCGCACACATGCGACGATCAACCGCTCCAGAGATCTGCGATCACGGGCGAGAATTTCGCGCGCGTGGACGGTCATGAAGTCGAATAATTCGCGATCACGGATAACGCCACACCGAAGCGCTTCGAATAATCCGGAGCGGAACTCGCGCTCATCCAGAGTTTCCAGAATTCGTGGATCTACCAGCACCGCCTTGGGCTGATGGAATGTTCCCAAGAGATTCTTGCCGACGCTGAGATTGACCCCAGTCTTGCCGCCGATTGCGGCATCGGCCTGAGCGATGAGAGTAGTTGGCACCTGGACCACCGGGATGCCCCGCATGAAGACTGACGCAAGAAAGCCACCGCAGTCTCCTACTACTCCTCCCCCAAACGCCACCAATAACGACTTACGATCGGCCCCCGCCCTAACCAGTTGCTCCGCCAATTGTTCAATCGTGGCTAGGCGCTTGGCCGGCTCGCCATCGTTCATCTCCAGCCAGCAAGTGGAGAGTTTTGCGAGGGCCAAGGACTCCTCAAGCGCGTGGCCCCAATGGCGGCGGACAGTGGAAGAGGTAACAACAAATACCCGAGAGCCCTGCGCCGGCATAAGACGACGCAGTTCCCGCCCCACTCGGCGCAGCAGCCCGGCTCCGACAACTACGTTGTACGGGTGGCTGCCGATTTTTACAGGAATCTGCTTCACGCAAGCATCCAAAGTGCCACGATCTACGAGCTTACTCGTGAGAGGCGAACCATACGAGGTTGCCACCCGGTTCGCGCAGAATGATTTCAGTAGTTCCATAGTTGGTCTTGTGCTCAGGAACCACCACGCCGTACTTTTCTGCGAGCTTCCGGATTGGAGAGAGGCTCTCCACATCCATATAGAGAGCAGCGCTAGGGCTGGTAAAGTCGACTACAGGCGGGAATTGGTTCTGAATCAAAGCCCGCGCATTCAACATCAACTCCTGCTCCCCCTTCTGGAGCAGCGCGAACAAGAGCTTGTTATTGTCCTGCACATCCATGACTTTTTCGAAGCCAAGCCCCTCGAGCCAGAATGGCAGGCTTTTTTCAATTTCGTCCATATACACCAAAGGCGTGATTTTCACAGCGCCGTTTGTCATCTCATTTCTCCTTTCGCAATCACTTGAGCCGATCTGTTGGGAAGCAGGGCCGACCATCGATCCGGCGGTTCAAGGGGCGAAGCATTCTGAATTTCAGTGAGCCATTGCGCTACCGTTTGAATCTCAAAAAAATTGGCCGCGGGTGAGCGTTGCTGACGGCAGAAACCGGAAAAGATATCGATGGATTCTGCGAACGCTTGCATCTGAAGGCCGGGGCCAACCGGAAACTGCTCTAATTTGGTGGGTTCGCCTTTCAGTTCCAGGAAACATTGCTGTTCCATCGACCGCCTGGAATTTGAAAGCCCAAGCAATCCCCTGAAACCGGCGGAACCGTTCTTGCCCTCGAAAGACAAAGAGCAAAAATCCCCCGGCAAGTCATTGGCCCAACATACTTCTACTTCGGCTCGAGTTCCGGTGTCGGACAAAAACGCGGCATAACCGTAGTCCGGGACAACATAATCGCAATCGACACCGGCATCTGCCTTGAACCAGCTTGCGCCGCGACGGCCCTCTCGCCCATAGCGGCAACGCAGGGATGCGTCAACCACGCGAAGCTCATTCCAAACTCCAGATGAAATCAGCGAGGCCAGAAGATCGAGGAGATGGGGGCCAAGATCTTCCATCACGCCCATGGGGCTCTGTCCGGGGTCCGTTCTCCAGGATCCAGCGTTGGGAACGCCTCGTTCGCGCCACCAGCAGAGGCGGACCCGATCGAGAGGGCCAAGAATGCCACTTTTCACCCAATGCAAGAGACGGGCAACATCCTTTCGATATCTCATGGTGGCGCTGCCCATGAGCCGGCCAGCGACACAATCCGCATTCCCGAGCTTCTCTATCTCTTCTATCTCCGTGATCTGACGGACAACCGGCTTCTCACACAATACGTACTTATCCAGCGCCACTGCGTGAGCAATCTGCCCGGCGTGTGCGGAAGGAGGCGTACAGAGAAGCAGGGCATCCGTTGCCGGGCTGAAGCACGCTTCGAGACCCAAAGCATCCTGAGAAAGTCCGGCAGCGTCGGCGAACCTCCTCAAGACTGTGGGAGAAGAATCGTGCGCAGCAACCACCTCGATCCCAGAGTGTTTCAGAAGACAAGGCAGGTAGACGTGTTCCGCAATCCAGCCAGCACCCAAGACGCCGATGCGAACTGGAATGGCGGCGCCATCTTTGAGACCGCTCTCCGTTTTTTCAATATGGCTGCGCCTCATTGGCCTACATCCATTTGTCCATTCGTCCGTTTATCCATTTGCCCATTTATCCGTCTGTCCGTTTATCGATCTGCCCAGAGCTACGCCCTTGTCTCTTCTTTTCTTTTTCTTTGTCTTCTTTTCTTGTCTTTAGTCTTTAAATCTTTATCTGCAACTCCACATCTAGCCATCCACCTCTAGACCGCGACGGCGACCTTTCGGTGCTCAAAAACCTTGCGGAAGGCTTCAGCTACTTTACGCTGCACAGGCTCTCCACCGAGCAATACTGCATGATGCAGCCAGACAGCATTGCGCGAAATCTCGCGGGAGTTGGGCACCTTATGGCGCTGCAACGCAGCCCTAATGTTCTTAGCTTCGAGCGCGGGAGGCAGATCGCCATTCCACAAGCTCGACCTTTCGAACATCTCAAGATCAGGAATCGCAGGATAGGTGCGGTATGCAGGCACACCTTCTTCTACGAGCGCCTGCACCAGGTAGTTGCGATCGAAACCGGTTTTTTCCGGATCTATTCTCAACATATACATGTAGTGCGCGTGGGTGGTAACAGAAGGATGGCGTTGAGCAAGGTGCAGACCTTCCAGGTCATGCAAGTATTCATCCAATCGCTGGCTTCCCTCTTCCCGTTCCTGAAGTAGTTGCGGGAAGCGCGTGAGTTGAGGGCGCAAAACGGCGCCTTGAAATTCAGTCATCCGGCAGTTGGTGCCGAGTTCCAAGTGCTGATATTTTGTGTCGCGATTCGGGCGTCCATAGGTGTGCCTCAGCCAAGCGCGCTGTGCGATCTCTTCATCATCGGTCAGCAACGCTCCGCCTTCACCGGCCGAGAGCAGCTTCAGATTTTGAAAGCTGTACATGGAGGCAGGGGTAAGCTTGGGAAGGCTGACGCCCTTCCATCGTGCACCATGAGCGTGGGCGGAATCGGAAACGATGAAGACGCCGGTTTTTCGGGATATCTCGAGCAGCCCATCCATATCGGCCGGATGGCCGGCTAGATGCACAGGAATGATCGCTTTCGTTTTGGGAGTGATCGCCTGCCACACGGATTCCACGTTCATGCAATAGGTATCCAGATCCACATCCACCGTTACAGGAATGGCTCCCACGGTAAGCACAGCAGTGGCCGTGGCGACAAAGGTGAATGCCGGGACAATTACTTCATCGCCAAAGCCGATTCCCAAGCACGCAAGAGCGATCTCCAATGCCTGCGTTCCATTGGAAACCGCCAGAGCAAAGCGGCAGCCGTGAAAATCGGCAAACTCGCGCTCGAAGCTCTCCACTTCCGAGCCCGTGCCCCGCCACCATTTTCGACTTTCAACTACGCGCTGCATTGCCGCAAGTTCTTCCACGCCATAAGCCGGCCACGCAGGAATAGTGCCAGGAGGACACGCCTGCTTGCCACCGTTCAACGCCAATTCGCTCATTTTCCAATCTCCTTTTTGTTTCAGATTCCAAGGTCGATTACGAGGTCACAGCTTGCGCAAAGCTGAGAGAGGACGTCTGCTTACCTGCCTCGCGTTCCAAAACGCCAACCACTCTCCGCTCCCAGAATTCATTGCGCACGTCTTTGTTTCTGGCAGCGTGTTCCGTAGCTAAGAGCAAAGCGCCTCCGATGCCAGAGAACTCCGGGGCATTCGAAATCCTGAGAGTTAGAGCATCACACTTGCTATTCACCAAGTTCTGCAGGAGGAATTGAGTTCCGAATCGGACCACTCCGCCACCGGTGACAATCACGGTGTCTACGTTGTAGCGAGATTTCAGAACACCAATGAATTCCTCAAATGCGATCTGCAGGTCCAAAATCTTCCCTGCCGCCATGATCTTTTCCAAACCCTGCACGGAGAGGCCTGTCTGCAGGCATCCTCGCCGGCCGCAGCGGCAGGGGAAATCCAGTGATCCAAACCGTTCATGAGAGAGAGTGGATGCCCCGTCGCCAGTGGGTAAAACCCGGTTGCCGTCTACGATTCCTACCGCCAGTCCAGTGCCGATACTGATGCAAGCAGTTACGGCCCTTCCGGCCACATCTCCGCGCAAACGGTGTTCCGAAACAACTGCGCAGACGCCATCGTCGGCTGATACCACAGGAGCATTGGCGGCACGACGCAGCCAGGGGATCAGCGGCAGTTGGGCCCAATCGGGCCTACTGGGCCACTCGGCTACATGGCCGTGCTCATCGAGACCGGGAGCGCGAGAGAGGCCGACACAGCAGATCTGTTGTTCACGTGAAACCTTGCGAACGGCTGAAGACAGGACCTCTTCCGCTTCGGACGAGGAGGGCGTAGCGATGGAGAAGAACTCGCCTCCGGCAGCATCCACGCGAGCAATGCGTAAGAAGGTTGCACCCAGATCAATGCCCAAGATGCAATCGCCACCAGGACTATGCATCCGCATGTCTGTCGCGGAATTTCTCTTGCTTAGATCTCGGCCCAAAGTATGCATGCGCTGAATCACACCATTCTGAAGTACACCATCAGGAGTATGCCCGAAATGAAGATGATCCTGATGCGCCATCCTTTGCCGCACGCTGTGGCGATGGAATGATTTTTTGGGAAGTATTGCCTAACAAGAACGGGCGTAGTCCATCAAGACTAACAACCAACCTTACGCCAAGGACTCAGTGCGGAAGACGGGGAGCCCTAAGACTTTTCGGATGCAGCGCGAACTATCCGGCTCAAGGAAGGTTGGCACTCGTGAGAATGCTGCCGAGGTGTTTTTGCAGATAGGGATTCGGTCTGCGCGATGTTTAGGACGACTGAGCGACAATCACAGCGCCGGGTAAGCCAGGAAAACGTCGGAATTCCGCAGCGGAATATCCCAGATCCCGAAGGACGTCACAAAGTTGTCCCGGCGTCTCTCGAAACTGGACTCCGTTGATGACCCAATCCACCACCATAAAGTGAGTGGCATTGAATGGCCCATCCTGGTCAATGAACTGATCATAGATCAGGAAGCGAGCGCCAGGGGACATGCTTTGCCTGACCGTGCGATACAAAGCTAAACGCTGCTCTGTGGTCAGAAGATGAACGACGTTGGAGATAATCACAACCTCGGCGCTCCCGATGATGCCAGGCAGAGTCTCAGGATGGCGCAAGTCCGCCGAGCAAAAATCGATGGCGGCTGAGGCGCCCTGTTCATTCACTTGCTTTTCAAAAGCCGCCTGCATTCGGGGAAGGTCGACCACGGTAATCGACAAATGAGGAGCTACGCGCCGCAAAGCGAGAGCCAGCGATCCATCGGCCCCGCCCAAATCGAGCACGCGGCGGCACTGGCGAATATTGCCGAAGCGCAACAAATGAGGCGCCAGCGTGCGAGCGCTGGAGCGCATGGCGGCCGTGAACACGGGAATATATTCCTCGACATTCGCGGACTGGAAGATATCCGCAGCTTCGCCGGTGCGAACCACCTGGGCAATACGCGAGGCGGTCACATGGCTGGCGCTCAGACGGGATTCCATGGCAAGGAGCGGCAATATCGTTTCAATGCCGCGTTGCGCGCGAAATCCGCAATCCTCTTTTTGCAGTACCCCCACAGAGGCCAGGAGTTCCAACAAAGGAGTGAGCATCTCTTCGTTAACATCAAGTTGGGAGGCGATCTGCCCGGAAGTCAAGGCGCCGTTTGCGACGAGATTCAGAACGCCGAGTTCATTCAAGGCAAAAATGGAGAAGCTGACCTTATAGGCATTGACCCAAGACCAGATGGAGCGATCGAGGGAGCATGGCTGCTCGGAGCCGACCACACTAGGACTCTCAACTTTGAAACCTGACAGCGGCATTGGGGATGCTCCCTCTTTAATCGTTAGATCTTCAAGATCTCTAATCTTTGATCTTTGATTGGTTATGCAGATTTTTCCAGTTCAGCCGCCTTGCGTTTCCGCAATTCGGTCCAATACCACCAGTTTCTCTGCTCTGCCGACAATTCGGGGTCACGCGCCTGGGCAATCGCGCACTGGAACACGTCAAGACAGCAGATATCATGCTGTACGCCTGTAACATTACATAGCCTTTGATAAAGCTCATCGCCATCCTTGGCGGCGAGTTCCGTCACAGAGCGAACGCCCAATAAATGGAGGTCCGCAACCGTTGCCGGCCCTACTCCATCCAAATCAATTAGTTGGCGCTTTTCCATTGCTCCTCCTTCTTACTCTCTTATTTCGCTTGCAGGCCGCCTTGCCTAACGCGCCTGCGTCATGCCAATTCAGTCCTAGTTTACCAGCGTATTTTGCAATGCTCACGGCCGGGCGGTGCGCCATCCATCGCCAAAGACCGCTATCAATCTCAGGGGGCATTCCACAGTGAAAAGACGCGCTTATACTGGCTTCGAAAGGTGCAGAGAGATGACATTCAAAGAGATTCGCCAGACTTTTCGTTCGTTGCGGCGGCAACCGCAATTCACTGTTCCCGCGGTACTCGCGCTCACACTGGGCATTGGAGCCAACGTGGTGATTTTCACCTTGGTCAGCCAAATCCTTTTGCGCCCCTTGCCTTACTCGGATCCTGACCGCATTGCGACGATCTACAGCCACTCAGCGGCCCAAACGAAGAGCAAGGGAGTCATGCCTCTGGCCGATTTTCTGGATATCAAGAAAAATGCCCGCCAACTAGAAAAGGCTGCCGCATTTCAGGTTTCGCATTTCAATTTTGGAACAGTGGAAACAGGCGACGCAGCGGAGTATCTGATTGGCTGCCGCGCCACCGCCGATCTCTTCGAGATCGTAGGCGCGCGTCCAGTGCTTGGACGAACCTTCAAGCCAGGAGATGACGACCCTGGGCACGACGCTGTGATGGTGTTGAGCGAAGGCTTCTGGCAGCGCCGCTTCAGCGGCAGGCCGGACGTGCTGGGGAAGATTGCCACCTTGAATAACAAGCCTTACACCATCATCGGCGTGGTTCCGACATCCTTCCGCTTTCCTCGCGCCGACGTGGACTTATGGGCCACCCTTCCTCTTGATCCGCCCGCACGGCGCTCTCCAGCTTTTCTGCGAAGCATCGCCAAGCTACGCCCCGGGGTCACGCTCAAACAGGCACAGGCAGAACTGAGCGTGATCGCTAAGAACATCGAACAAGCCAACCCGGACCAGTATTCGGGCCTGGAATTTCCAGCCTTTTCGCTGACGGAAGACACAGTGGGGAACATCCGCACCACTCTCTGGATTCTGCAAGGGGTAGTTTTCGTGGTGCTGCTTATCGCTATTGTGAACGTGGCCAACCTTACCTTTGCCCGTGGCCTGGGAAAAGAACGTGAAATCGCGGTGCAAACCTGCCTGGGGGCCAAGCGCCGCCACATTGTGCGCCTGCTGCTGCTGGAGAGCCTCATGATCTCCAGCCTGAGCAGCTTCCTGGGGCTGGTTCTCGCCAGAGAAGGAATCAACTACCTTAAGATCGTGAATCCGGCGAACCTGCCGCGACTGCAAGAGGTCGCGATCGACTATCGCGTCGCCCTATTTGCAATCGTGCTTGGAATCATCGGCGCGGCCACCTCCGGGCTGTTTCCGGCAATTCGGGTTTCGAGGCCGAATCTGAGCGAATCACTCAAGGCCGGCGGACGCGCAGGCACCGATCTGCGCAAGAACCTGAAAATCCGCAATATTTTGGTGGTGGCTGAGATTGCCATGTGCTTCACGCTGCTGATCGGCGGCGGTCTCATGGCCCGCAGCTTCATGAACCTAAACCGCGTAGACATGGGGTTCCAGGCCGATCCCGGAAAACTTCTGGTGGTGGAAGCGTATCCCAGCGGCCCCAAATACACCAAGGAACGCCGGGCGCAGTTTTACACGCAATTGATCGCCGACATCAAGAGGTTCCCCGGCGTGGAGGACGCAGCCATTTCCTTCTGCATACCCAATCGGGTCAACTTTACGAATGGGTTCCAGATTGAAGGACGAGAGACGCAGAAACCGCAGCAGACGCCTGACGTGCCTGTGCCCATCAGTAGTCCAGGATATTTTAAGACCATGCAAATCCCACTCCTTCGAGGCCGCGACTTTGCAGAGACAGATACGCTCACCTCTCCACCGGTCGTGATTATCAGCCAGGCATTCGCCAAGGCCTATTTTGGGAATGAGGATCCCCTCGGCAAGAGGCTACGTGAGTCCGATGCATCGGACGATACCGGAGCGCGTCCGTGGATGGAGATTGTGGGCATCGTTGGAGACGTGCACTATCAAGGCGCGAATCATGAGATCAGTCCCGCCTACTACCGCACGAGCAACCAACTCATCTTTCCTTACGGGAACTACGTGATTGCGCGTTCCGCCAACCCGGAAAGCCTGGGCAAGCTGGTAGTGGAACGCATTCACTCAGAGGACCGGGGGATCCCGGTTTCGAAACCTGCCACCATGGAAGACCTGATGGGAGAGGCCATCAAGCAGCCGCGCTTCAATGCGCTGCTCATGGCAGTGTTCGCAATTGTAGCCCTTATTCTCACCGCGATCGGCACCTACGGAGTGATGGCTTACTCTGTCGCCCAAAGAAGGGTCGAGATCGGAATACGCATGGCCTTGGGCGCACAACGGGGAAATGTGGTCAAGCAGATCATGACCCATGGCCTCCAACTTACCTTGGTGGGCGGCGCGATTGGGATTGCAAGCTCCATCATTCTGGGCAAATCCGTGCAAGCATTCCTATTTGGAATCTCGTCTCTCGATCCGGCAACCTACGCATCCATTACCTTGCTGCTTTTTGCTGTGGGCGCCTGCGCATGCTATCTGCCGGCGAAACGAGCGGCCAGCCTGGACCCGCTCCATGCTATTCGAGAAGATTGAATGACGGGCGCGAAAGCGCAAGAAGCGATAGCCCTACCGTCCAGGATTTGCATCTCTTTGGGCTATCAAGAGCCGGAGGCTTTGCTGAGATCAGCGGAGATAGAGGCAGAACGAGGTGAAGTGTTCTTCGAGTTCTGCCTCGAATTCCTGGACGACCCACAAGAAGGCCCAGGTATTATTCGCCAATTCCTGGCTGTCGTGCCTGACGCATGGGTGGTGGTGACCTGCCGCCGAGGAGAGCACAATTTTTATGGGACGCTAGAAGAGCAACTAGCAATCCTGGAAGCCAGCATTGAGGCCGGCGCGCGCATGATTGACGTGGAGATCGAAAGCGCGCGGCAGGCATGCGAGTGGATGGAAGCCATGGGGCATCGGGCCGCCAGAATCGTTTCTTATCATAATTTCCGCGGCTGTCCTCCGCTGGACTCGATCATGCACGAGTTGGAATCGATTCCCGCCGACATCATCAAGGTTGCCGTTCGCGCTGAAAGCAGCGATACCCTTTACCAGCTTATGACGGCCGGATGGGAATGCAGGAAACAAAATCTGATGCTGGCCATGGGCAAAGAGGGCCTATCCAGCAGGATTGTTTCTCCAATTCTCGGACGGTCCTTCACGTATGCAACTCCGCTCGGACACGAAGGCACCGGGGAGGGGCAACCGGACGCCGCTACTTTGCGGACGCAGTTAACGACTTGTACTTACGAAGAAATCGTAGCTTGGTAGCGTGCTACCCCAGTGGAGTCGACACGTTCTAGCAGGCATTGGGGGCGGGACAGAGAACACCGCCGGATGTTTGCAGGCCTTGGGACGTCTACGTGAACAACCATCCTACTTGTACCCAGGGCAATCGCATGAAAATTCCATGGGGTGGCCTTTTGATGGTTCCATAAGTTCATACTTGGGATTGGCCGGGATTCCTATGCCGCGCCGCTGGCGCTCGGGGCATCACATGAGACGCTTGGTTGGTCACCCTCGGATTTTCTTATTGGAGCCGAAGGAGCAGTCTGATGTGTCTAACACCAGCTTCTTGCCAACACTCATATCGGTCGTGAGAGTTCCGACAATAGCAAAATCAAACGGCACAAACGGTCAACACGCTTTTCATGCGATTACCCTGTACTTGTACCCCTGGCTTCGCCGTAGGCTGTTTCCGTTGGTGTGCCTCTGGCGCTTGGATACTTCATAGAGAAAACTTAATATCCAACTCTCGATCCAAAGAAAGTGTCCCCCATGGGGAATTGACCTTGTGTAGATACTAGTTGCCTCGTTAGGCCGACGGTGCCCGCAGCAAAAGACCTCTCTATCTCCTAATCAGCGATCGAGGTAAATTTCAGCAGCACCCTTACCAGCAGGGGGAGCTGCCGGTATAGGTCCTTTGCGCTCCCAATGTATCCGGCACCTGGATACTCGATGCTATCTGGCTAAGGTCAATTCCCCAGCGATTCAACTTTTTGCCCATACGAAGCTGCATCACACGAATTTCGTTCATCCTCGCCGGAAAGATGGCTTCAATCTCGCGGATATGCTTCACGCGGTCTTCCGAGGAGAGGCGGTCTTGCAACACCGCTTCCAGGTTGCTCATGAAGAAGTTGTAGTTGAAGTCGGACAACTCGCGGCGAATTTCCAGCACCCGCGACCGGAAAGCCTGAAGCTCCTCTTGAACCGCCGGAATATCTCCGAAAGCCCTCTTTGTGCGGGAGAGGTAGGTTTCCAACACCACATTGAACGTCTCAAATTTGTAGACCGACGACTGTTCGGTTATCACTCCGTTTTCGTGAAAATTTTCATTGTTGTAGAGCGAGGCAAAATGCTTCGCCAGGAGCGACACCCGTTCATCCTTGAAACGGTAGGCAAAGTGATGGAGAGTAGACTTGTAGCCATCCTCAAGCAGGCCGTCTTTCTCAAGCCTGGAGACAATCACAGTTCCGGGATAGATTTCCAGCCGCTCCGTCAAGCGGCGAAGGTTGTGGCCATTGTTATTCTTGAGAAACAAGGCATTGGCGCGCAGCGTATCCACCGTGGAATAAGGATGGAACTGGATAAACCCCATTGCCAGATAAATTCCATGTTCCCGCAACAGGCGGATTATGCGAACATTGTCTTCCACGGTGGCGCGCTTATCCCAAAGGTCGAGTTCCTCTGCCGTGCCGGACTCAATGCCAACATTCACCTTCTCCAATCCGGAGCGGAAGAGCAGGTCGAGCAGTTCATTATCGCCGTCACTCCAGTTTTCCGCGCGCATGCAACAGTTGTAGTAAATGTTGAGCTTGGCATCGAGAATCCCCTGGGCGATCTGGCGAATCCGCGCCTTGCCTAGTTTGCCGCCATCCGGATCTTCGAAAGTAGAGTCAATGAAATCATAGGTACGGTAGTTGTAACGCCCTACCAACTCCTTTAACTCTTCGAGCACGGATTCCACGGAGCGTCCACGCCAAGCCTTGCCCTTCTGTAACATGTTGCTCACATTGGGGGCGCTGCAAAAGGTGCAGCGCGCCACACAGCCCCGGCTGGTGCTCAAGCGTATATATTCCAGATCATTGCCGTGCTGCTCAAACTGATCGCGAGCGGGAAACGGCAGGGCGTCCAAATTATGCATGAGAGGCCGGAGCGGCGCTTTGCAAACGGTTCCGTCTTCCTTGCGATAGATGATGCCGGCACAAGACTCCAGCGATTCTCCAAGATACAGTTTCTGGACCAGTTCCCAGATCGTCGGCTCGCCTTCGCCCACAGCCACGATGTCTATTTCCGGAATATGAGCAAGAACCTCACCGCCGGCGTAGGTTCCGGCAGGCCCTCCGCAAGCCAAGACCACGTCCGGCATCTCGTGCCTGAGCAGGGCGCAAAAACTCTTGCAGGTTTCGACGTTGAGGCTCATGAGCGTGAAGCAGACCAATTTGGGATCGTAAGCCTTTAACTGCTGGAGAGCCTGCTCATGCTTGTGTGTTTCTATTTCGAGAATGCGAACGGTAAAACCACCCCGCCGCAACACCGAGGTCATCAGCGCAACGCCCAGATGTTCCGGAGACATTACCAAGTCGCCATCCAGCAGAATCACGAAAGCAACGCGATATCCCGCCGGTTCCGCGACCAGCGGATGAAGATCAAACTTGAAATCACCGCCAGGCAGCGCCGGCGCCGATGATGGCTGAATGACGTTGAGAGTCGCCATGGAATTTATCTCCTTCTATCAATGAATTGGTTTTGTTCCAGTGTTCCATCCGCCGATATGCCGCCATAAATCAGATCCGCACCCGGACGGAAACGCCTGCGGCTGGCAAGAATCCACGAGTCAAGATCATTAAAAGATTCGCAGCAGACATTGGCTCCGCTGGCCTGCATCCTTTGCGGCGATTCAAATCCCCACGTAACCGCCGCCGCTATGGCTCCGGCGCGCAGTCCACAGAGGACATCGAGGACTGAGTCGCCAACGATGACAGTCCGCTCGGGCAAGACCTCGAATTGAGCAGCCAGAGCCCAAAGACCTTCAGGAGCAGGCTTGCCGGGATAAGGATCATCGCCACAGACAATTCCTGAAAAGTAGCGCCTCAAGCCGAAGTGGACCAGGATTTCCAAAGTTCGCGCGCGGTCCTTACCAGTCATCAACCCAAGGGGCATGCCGATTCCGTGGAGCATGCTGAGGGTAGAGTCCGCACCTGGAACCACCCGTATCTCCTTATAGAGCAGGCGGCTCATCTCCCGATACTTAGTCGCCATTTCCGCGGGGAGACCGAGCTCGCGCAGGATTTCCGGCAAGGGCATGCCCATGCGCTGAAAGAATTCCCGCAGAGGAGGCTCGCCTGCGCTGCCAAATTCCCGATAGCATTCGCGGAACACGAATTCCATTTGCGGACGGGAGTCAATCAGCACACCGTCCAAGTCAAAGACAACCGCATCGAAATCATGAAGGTCCATAGATCACCACTATTCCAATCATCTCTTTGTCACCCAGGAAGATGGCCGCATGGCTACATATCGAGCCCGCCGGAAACAGGGATCACCGCGCCGGAAATATATGAGGCGCGCGGCGAACACAGGAATGAGACGGCTTCCGCAACTTCCGCGGCAGTTCCAGCGCGCCGCATCGGTATGCGGCACCTGACTGCTTCAGGAGGATCTCCGGTGTTCATTCCCGCTCGAATCCAACCTGGGGAGACAATGTTGGCGCGGATGTTGTAAGAGCCGACTTCGCGCGCCAAAGAACGCACGGCCCCTACCAGTCCAGCCTTGCTGGCAGCATAAGCACCCTGGCCTTCCAAGCCACGATCGGCGATGACCGAACTGATCGCGACCACGGAGCCCTGGCCATCGCGAATCATGCGCCGCAGCAAGGGGCGAACGCAGTGAAAAAAGCCATTCAGATTTGCGGCAACCACGGTTTCCCAGGATTCGGAAGAGGTGGTGGCAAAAAGGGTGCGGCTGACCACACCCGCAGCGTGAACCAAAGCGCCAATGGGCCGGCGGCCTTCGGAGACGGGCTTCAGGCTTTGCCCAACAGCCACCGCATCTTTGACATCGAAAGCCAGAAGCTCAGCTTCGCCTCCCTGGGAGCGGATTTGGCTTACCAACTCCGCGCCGCCTTCTCTATTGCCGTTGCAGCAGACGTACACATAAAAGCCGTCCTGGGCGAGCCGCTGTGAAAGCGCGCTACCTATGCCGCCCGCCCCGCCGGTTACTACTGCCGCCAGTTGTGTTGCACCTTCCACGCGATATCCCCCTTGCACGCCTTTGCACACGCTCATGACGAGCGGACGCTTATACGGCTGCCGGTTCGTTCAGATTGAGTTGTTTTTCGACGTATGCAGCCAGCACGTCCAGCGAATCAATCAGGGCGACGGACAGATCCTCATCGTTGATCGAGATCTTGAAATGGTTTTCGACCCAGATGAGGAGTTCGAGCGAATTGATGGAATCCAGGCCCAGAGCCGAGGTCAGATTCGTATCTGGTATCGTTTCCGGACTTTGGTTCAGATGGAGAGCCTGTACGATGATCGAACGCAGTTGTGTCTTTATGTCATTCATTGTGTATTCTCCGCTAAAGTTAAGTTCTGTAACGCTGGTTGTGTTCCTGGCCGACGGCAAGTTACCAATTGCACGGCCGAGTCCCGAATGGTGTCGGCATCTATCTCGGGCAGACCGACTGCGGAAAGCGCATCCCGCAGGTCCCGTAGCCGGGGAAAGTACACGCCGCCATGGGTGAGCCAATCCAAAAGAAACTGTGAAGATTCGGGCGTGGTATCCACAAAAATATCCACCACAGCAAGCGCGCCGCCGGGACGAAGAGCCTGCGCCATCTGCGACAAAATGGACCGGGCCTGTTCGGGGTCCAGCCAGTGAATCGCATTGGTAAGAACAATCGCGTCCAGCGAGTCAGGGGCAAAGGGCAGATCTTCCCACGAATACGTGGTTGACCGTTCCCGTTCCGGCAGCTCGCGCCATGCGGTGTTGGGCGAAGGTTTCAATGCATAGAACGGAAAGTTCATTTGCGCAGCCTGGCGCAGATACAGCGCAATGCGGCCAGCAGCGCGCCCAACCTCCAGGGCGGCGGCGTTCTGTGGCATCCGCAACTTGCGCTGGAGCATGAGGGCCGCTAGTTCCTGCCAGCGCCCGCAGAATGCTTCCTGATAGAGTTCGGAGAATGCGCTGACATCTTCTTCCCGATTGAATGACCGGTCGCGCAGCCCGTGGCGGAGGACCGAGACGATTTGATCCGGAGAGAGCCAAGTCGTACGCAAATGATCTTCCAATCCGAAGATCGAGGACCATGCCGGATCAGATTTACGGATGAGTTTGTAGCCTTCCGCCGAACCACTGATAAGGCCGCGATGCTTGAGATAGTCCAAGAGCAGAGCGAGAGCTTCAGCATCGCAGGACAATTTTTCCGCGAGATATGAGAGCGAGCGCGCCTCTTCCCATGTCAACTCGCGCAGCAATCCAATTTGCTCCGCAGCGATGACCGCGTGCGCCAGCCTGAACCCCTGCGCTGCCTGGACAAGGGTGGGAGGCTGAGGCACCTGATCAGCATTCAACTGGCGAGCGCTTACCTTGCTGGACCAGGTCTGGGGCAGCTTGTCATAGAAGTGCCAGCGATTCGGAATCTTGTAAGGAGCCAATTTGGTCTTGAGGAACTGGTGAAGATCTTCCGCTGTGACCATCCCAGGCTCTTTCAGAGCTAGATGAGCTTCCACGAATTCGTCGCCGTGGCTATCCATGGATCCTTTTACGCAGACCTCGGCCACAGCCGGCGAGGAGAGGAGCACAGCTTCGATTTCCCTCGGTTGGATGGAATGCCCGCCTCGGCGAATGGCGGATCCCCTTCTGCCCACCAGGCGAAGGCCGTCCTCAGACGTGCGTTCAAACAAATCGCCCATGGACCACCAGCCCCCAGGAGAGAGTTGGGCGGGCTCGTAACCGTTTGTTCCCAAATATCCGGCCGGAGGATGCTTCAGGCGGACCCAAAGCTGACTCGCTTCCTGCCCCGGGCCCTCTACCAGCTCGCAGTGAATTCCAGGCATCGGCTCGCCGGTAATGTCACTTGCCACAGGGCTGAGGCTGGCAAGAATGGCGCCGGTTTCAGAACTACCATAGTTTCGAGAAAGGCCCATGCCCCAGCGCAATGAAAAGAGCGTGGATAGTTCATCGCTCGTCTGCCCCGCGCCGGACATGATGATGCGAAGATTGGAGTGCGTCGGCTTGCCTTGATCCACTAAGGCGAGGGCACGCGCCATGGCAGGCACCAGCGGCATAATGGTTGCGCCCAGCTTTTGAATCTGGAGTGAAACAGAATGCGGCGATTTGAAGATCGTAGGCACCAGAGTGGCACCGGCGGTCAGCGCCGCTACCAAGGCCGCGCCAAAGCTATACGCGTGGTATAGAGGAGCGGGAGCAAAAAAGATATCGTTGGACGTGGCGTGCCATAATTTCTGGTAGCGCTGGCCCTCGTCCGTAAGGCTGGCATGCGATCGCAAGGCAATGCGTGGTTCCCCCGTGGTGCCCGAGGTCGGAAAACCCACGGCAATATCCTCTCCGAGCCAATCCGGAACGTCCGGTTTTGCCGCAGCAGCAGCCCACCTGTCTCCCTCAATCCGGAATTGAGTGCCCGCAACGTGCAGAAGCGCGCTGGTTTCCCGTTCCGTGAATTCCTGCGGAATCAGGATGGCGGGAATATTCGCACGCACCAAGGCCAGCAGATTCAATACCCATAGAGGACTATTCGGAGCGCGCAGACACACCGGCAGTCCCGAACTGAGACGACGAAACTTTGCAGCTCTCTCGCTTACTTCGGCATCCGCCTGACCATAGGTCCAGGTCAACGTATCCCGCAGAAAAAGACGCGAAGGATCGCGGAGCGCCCCGAGGGTAAGCAGGTGATCAAGCGGAGCCATGACAAGCCTCCAGCACCTGGTTGAGGCTGCACTTCCCGCCGAAGTATTCGCTTAGCCGGAGGATTCCGGGATTTGCATGTTTGTGGGCGAAGTATTCCAATGCCCACTCGTGATCGCGGTCGCGCCCATGAACCGGGTGGTCCATGTGGTAGCAGCGCGCACGCTCAGCATGACGAACCGCGATTCCGGATTCCACGGCACGATACCCGAATTCCAGATCTTCAGCTCCCCAACGCAAGCCCATGCGCTCATCGAAACCACCCAACGTTTCCCAAACGGAGCGATCGACGGAAAACTGGCCGCCAGTACAGCCAATCCAGGTGGCTGCAATATTCGCAGGATCGCCGCCAAACCAGCGCTGCAGGTCACGCTGGAACGGTGGACGGCGCGAACCAGCCTTGAGCAATTCGGGATTTTCAATGGCTTCCCGAGAAAGCTTCCGGGAGGCAAGCAGGCAGGCATCCTCATTAGAGAGGCGCAAAGAACGCGATGCTTCCACCGTAAGTTCGCCGCTGACAGGATCCGCAAAAGCCGTCAGCCAGGGCAGATGCAAGATGGTGCCGCGATAGATGATCCGCGCTGCGGCGCCGTTGAGGGTTGAATGGAAAACCAAAGCTTCCTTTTCCAGCAAAACGTCAGAGTCAATAAACAGCAAGCGATCACCGCGCGAGCGAGCAGCGCCGGCATTGCGCGCGGCCGACCTGCCTCCGCGGGGAATTTCCACCAACTCGAAGTCCACCGCATACTCGCGGCCGGACCTGTGAACGCAATCGCGAATCTCGAGAGCGCCACCATCATTGACGACAATGACTTCGATATTGGAAATTCCGCCATGTAGAGAAGCGGCCAGACACTGCAATGCGCATTTGAGCCTGGCAGCCCCTCCCCCGGCGGGAATCACTACGCTGAGCACCGCTTGGCCTCCCAATACTCGTTGTAGATTTCCATCAACCGCCGACGCACCGCGTGGGCGCGATACATAGGGGTGGAACAAAGTTCATCGATTGTGATTTCTCCATCCATAAACATGGAGAGCGTGTCCCAGGGAGTGAAGCAGCCTTTGCACGCATCCAGCCGGGGTTTGGGCGCCAGTAGTATCTGGTGAAACGGAGTGTTGCCAATGCTTTCCACCACGGAATCATCTTCCTGCGTCACCAGATTCCCGAGTTTGTTGAACCAGATATTGGGGCACGAAGTGACGAAGCCATCATCAAAAGTAGTGAAGGCAAAGCGGGGCAGGTGACAGGAGAAGCGGCGGCCACCCTCTTCATAGAAGCGCATCAGCCTATTCCAGTAGGCGCGAGGGGGCATCACAGGCTGGAAACTATCGTAGCGTTCCCATATCGCCCGAAGCGCCGGGATCTGTTCCGGGGTAACCTGGAACTGCTCGGAATCCGGCCCGCGAACGGGAAAAGGAAATACCGAAAGGTGCTCGCCGTATTGCTTGAGATCATTCAGCGTGTTTTCAAGCTCGGGCAACGACTGATTGTTGAGGACGCAATAGATCTCAGTTGGAATGCCGGATTTGAAAATGCCGTCCAGCCTCTTGTAGATCTTGGAGTGCAAATCGCGCGTGTTGGAACGATATGCGTTGGCCTCATAGCTGGTGCCGTCCAGGGAAATCTGCACACAGATATTTCCCAAGCTCGCCAGGCGCTCGATATGACTCTGCGTGACCAACACGCCGTTGGTCTGGACAACAAGAGTCGCAAATTGCGGAGACAGATCTTCAATCAGCTCCATCATGCCTTTCACAAGGAAGATCTCACCGCCGGTGATTTTGAGGATAGGCAGACCCATGCGCTCGGTGCTGGTCTTCACGATATGGTCCACGCGGGCGCGCAAAGCACCGCCCGGCTCGCAAGTTGACTTGCGCGGCGGTTGGAAGATCATCTTGTCCAGATGGCCCTGTTTGAACATACTTTGCCCTGTGAGGCAGTATTTGCAGGAAAGATTGCAATTGTCTTCCTGAATAACCAGATCATTCGCAAGTAGATTTTTCATGGGACACCTGCCATAGAATTCGAAAGTAGAGACGCATTCAACGCAGCGAACGGAAACTCTTCCTCCATGCAACTGCCGTAAAGCGAGGAGACTTCATCCATCTTTTTCTCGTACCAGAACTGCACGTCATCCAGCAGACCACCAACGGCCTCCTGAGGGGATTTGCCAGACAGCACAAGCGCGGCGATGGTCTGGAACAGCTCGTAGTTAAAGGCCCCAATGCCCTCGCATATCGCTCGATACTCGAAGAAAAAATCCCGGAAGCGATAGGTGGGCAAACCAGCCATCGCGTCCGACCGCATTTTTCGCGTGATTTTCGTGTGCAACGCCACGTCCAGGAAACCAAATTGAAGGTGCGGCGGCAAAGTGGTTACCGCGCCGGTATCCGCATACTCTTCGCCTGCCAGAAGGGCCATGGCATATGCCAACCGCTGGAGATCCGCATCCACAAACCGATACGCGTAGGGATCGAGGGTGCGCTCGTACTCCGGGCGCAGCAATCGTTCCTCCCTCAATTCCTCCAGAACGGCGGTTCCGGGATAGACCTCCAAGCGGGTGCAGAATGGCCGGAGAGTATGACAACCAGCGGCCCGCAAAAAGGCGGCATTTTCCATAACTTCCTGACGCGTGGAGTAGGGATGGAACATGATGAAGCCCATGTTCACGTAGATAGAGCGGGAGCGAAAAAGGCCAATCGCGCGGAGATTATCAGCAGCAGTCGCTTTCTTGGACCAACGCTTCAAAGCCTCGTCAGAACCGGATTCGACGCCGATAAGAACTCTTTGCAGTCCGGCGCGCTTGAGAAGATCGATCAACCAAGCGTCCGCCTCGCGCCAGTTTTGCGCCTGCACACAGCAACCGAAGGTGATATTCAACCCGCGTTCCAGGATCAGTTCCGCAATGCTTGCGATTCTTTGCTTTGCCCATGGCGTTCCGCCGGGATCTTCAAAAGTAGAATCCACAAACTCAAAGTCCTGAGCCTTCATGCCACGATAGATTGCTTCCATCTCGTCAACTACGCTTTGAGGCGTGCGGCCCCGCCATACTTTGCCCGACAGAGTATTGGCTGCGTTGGGCGCATTGCAGAAGGAACAACGAGAAGTGCATCCACGGCTGCTGGCAATTCGGGCTGTCATTCCAGGCCCAAAATCAATCTGGTCCCGCGCCGGCAGCGCGTACCTGCCAAGATCATTGATGGGACGACCTAGAGGATTGCAGATCACGTCCGCAAACGTGCGGCGACAAAGACCCGGAACACCCGCCAAGTCTCCATCTCCAATCAGAGCTTGGAGGAGATTGACGATGGGCTCCTCACCATCCCCGCGCACCGCAGAATCAAGGAAGCTCCAGGAGGGATTGCGAAGCAAGGAAGCACCCAGGGAGGTTACCAGCGGACCACCAGCAGTGATGTGAGTTCCGGTCCCCAGCGCCTCCTTGATCATCTGGCCGAGGCGCGTGGCTCGGGCAAAGCTGATCGTTGTCAATGAGAACCCTACAAGCCTCGGATTCATGCCGATGATTCGCGCAGTCAACTCTGCTTCATTCGAGGCAGAGATGGGAAAGATCTCTGCCGTCCATCCAAATTTACGCAGTTCGGCAGCAAGATAGGCAACGCCGAGGTGCTCAGGCTGCTGCACCAGATCGCCATCCAGCAATGTAATCAGGGCCACATCCAACGCGCGATTGATCATAGGTACCCCATTGCTTTCAAGCGTTCGGTTAATTCCGCAGCTTCCAGTTCTTCTTCTGGATCGGTAGAGCCGTCCTGCTGCCATTGATCCGGCAAAGCTTCCAACGGGCCGTGAGAGAAAATCGAAGACACCGGTTTGCCCTGAAAATCCTCATTCGCGTCAAAGCCAAGGTCCTGAAATAGTGTGGGCAGCACGTCAATGAGACGGATGCGATGAGGAAGGCGTCCGGTCTTCACGTTTGGAGAGCGGTGCAGCCACATCCCTTCATGGCGATGAAGGCCCGTCTGGTAACTCCACGTCCATTCCTCACCAAAAGAGGGTGTAACCATAAGGCGCTCATCCGCTGGGATCAGGAGGAGGTCCGGGGCGTGCGCCATCATCGGGCCGGGATAGGCCTCTTCACGGCGCAGAATCTGCAGGAACCCCGGCTTTCCGGTTTCGGGAATGCGAACGGCACGAAAGGCCTCTGTAACTTCCGCAAGGATGCGTTCGGCATCCTGTGGATCAACGACGCCTTTCACCTGACGGCCACGAAGATTCAGGTTCAGTCCATAAGATCCGGGAACAGGCATGTAAACCCGCGTATTGTCCCAGTCCACAGTTGCTCCATCCTCACTGAACCAGCTTGCAACGTCGGCAAGAGACGCGGCGCCAAGACGAGTCTGCAAGAATCCAGCATTTTTCAGGACGGTATTGGCTGCGAGAGAGCGATGGCCAGGTCCAAAGCCATGATCGGAAACTACAACCACGGAGCAATCATCCGGAAGCAGCTTCAAGGTTTCACCCAGTTCCGCATCGACCAGACGGAAAATAGTCCGGATAGCCTCCCGATAATGCAACGGCGCGGCAGGCTCATACAGCGGATGGGTTGGATCGGAAAACTGCCAATAGTGATGACAAACGCGGTCTGCCTCGGTCAACACAATCGCGAAGATGTCCGCAGTCCAATTCTTAAGCAGGTGGCGGGCTGCCCGCATTCTTTCCGGCACAAAATTTACAGCGTGCTCGATATAGTCCAGGTTGCCCCGGTACATGGTGGCTAGATCCGACTGGAAATAACAACCATTGCGCGACAAATCACCCAGAATCTCGCGGGGGGTGGAGTAACTCGTTGTCTGCTTCAAGGGCCAGGTAATTTGATATCCGGGCAATGGAGCGGCTGGATGGGACATCGGAATATTGACTAGTCCCAGAATCAAATTCTTCGCCGCAGCCCACTGCCAGCAAGATTGCCGTCCATATTCACCGGTTCCCACAATACGGCCTCGATAGGCAGAGTCCTGCGTATGAAAAAACTGGAAAATTCCGTGCTGGCCGGGCATACAGGCATTTACAAAGGTCGCCCAACCAGGACCAGTGTGGGCCGGCCAAGTGGTCGAAGTAAACGCCGAGGCGCTCTCTTTCCGAAGTTGGGCAAAGGCTGGAAGTTCTCCGCGGTCAATGAGAGGATCCAGCAGATCCCATGTACCGCCATCCAGCCCGAGTATGAAAGCCTTGGTCTTCTGCATCTGCGTCACCGAACCTCAATCGAGGTACTCAAGTCTTACCATAGGCCTGTTAGAACACAGTGTGCCAAGCCTTGCCATTTGGGATTTGAATTGGAACAGGTTGCGTTTAGTTATTGAGGCTGAAAAATATGACGGAGTTGCACATGAAATTGACATAGCGATGAATGTCCAAGGAGCCTATTCATCTATTTCCGATCAGCGAGTTTATAGTTGGAGGAGAGTATCGCTCTTGGTGTATGCGACCTGGAGAAGTCGCAAGTGAAGATTCTTGGAGTTTCTGTGGATAGGTGAATATTTTGAGCGACTGGTGGAAGGCAAAAGCTGGGCCACCAGCGCTAAAAGCACGGTGGCCCAGATTCCGACTCGACACGCGGCTAAGAGCCGTGCCCTTCAGACTACGGCTGGATTTCCATGCACTTCCGAATTCGCCGGCACAACATAGGAGCCATGCGAAACTTGTGCGCCATCCACAGGAGCCGGCGAGGAGCCCTTTGATGGGCGCTGGACGCGCGACAATTGATCCTGCATCGCCGCCGCCAACCCAGCTACAGTCGGATGCTCAAACAGCAAGCGCAAAGGAACCGGCACCTGAAATTCCTTACGGAGCAAGGCCACGACTCGCGTTGCCATCAATGAATGGCCTCCAAGCGAAAAGAAGGTGGCATGAATGCCGATTCGAGGCATGTCAAGAATCTTCTGCCACGTTTCCGCGATCTTCCTTTCCATGTCATTTCGCGGAGCGACATATTCGCCAACCTCTCTTGCCCTGGTTCGCGGATCCGGCAAGGCCCGGCGGTCAATTTTGCCGTTGAGATTGAGGGACAATTCCTCGAGCTTCAGGAATACCGACGGCACACTTGGTTCCGGCAGCCACTGCGAGAGGAAGCGTCGCAGTTCCAGTACGTTCGGTTCGTTTTCCGAGACGATGTAAGCACAGAGAAATTTCTGGTGATCATCGTCTTCCCAATCCTTGACCGCGGCATCGGAAACATCCGGATGGTCTCGCAGCAGCTTCTCGATTTCGCCCAGCTCAACCCTGGCCCCTCGAATCTTCACCTGACTATCTTTCCGGCCGATTAACTCGAATTCGCCCTCCGGCAGGAGACGGCCAATGTCCCCCGTACGGTATATCAAGTCGTTTGGATCGTCAGGATTAAACGGATTCTGAATGAATACTTCCCGCGTAAGCTCCGGCTGCTTGTAGTAACCGTACGAGCGATAAACCGTTCGAATATAGATTTCACCGACGGCACCGGCGGGGCAAAGCTCGCGATTATCACTCAGTACAAATGCTTCCGCACCCGGAATCGGCTTCCCGACGGGTATGGCTCGACGCTCCTGATCAGACTGGCTAACGAAATGGCAGAACTTGGCCAGAGTGGTTTCTGTGGGCCCATACAGGTTGACGAGTTGGACGCGGTCGCCGAAGATCTTGAACCATCTTTTCACGTCCGCGGGGAAGAGCGGTTCGCCGGCAAGGACGATGTATTTCAATGACCGAAAGCAATTGTGGTTCAAGGGCTGGTGCAATAGCGAACGGAACAAGCTTGGCGTACAGTGCATCAACGTGATCCGGCTGCCGTCAATCCATTGGACCAGCTTCTCTGCGTCAAGCACGGTTTCCCGATCCGGCGGAATGCACAGCGTTCCTCCCGCACTCAAGGGAAGAAAGACGTCCCTGAGAAATGGATCAAACGAGGGCGGCGTGAGCTGACTTACGCGGAAGTCTTCATTCACTCCCATCGCTTCTCTTTCCCAATTCAAGAAGTGCGACAATCCAAGAAGATTGCCGGCGATACCCTTGGGCTGTCCTGTAGAACCGGAAGTGAAGTATATGTAACCCATATGCGGCGGAAGCTCATGGGAAAGAGCCGGATTGGCGACAAGGACTTCGGGGCCATGCGGAGACCCGCTGCAAGTAGGAGACTGCTCCGCAGGCACGATGATGGAGCAATCACCATGGCTGTTCGCTACGATTTCTTCCGCCATTTTTGCGAACCGGCTCTGAACCAGGAATGCCCGCGGCTCCGCAGTGGCCAACATCGCCCGGATGCGATTGACCGGATAGCGAGGATCCAGCGGAACAAAGATACAGCCTGCCTTCATGATGCCGATCATGGCAACAACCAACTCAACTGTATCCTCCATGAGGAGGGCAACTACAGACCGGCTCTCGATGCCTCGAACCGACAATAGGTTTCGAATCTCATCTGATTTTTGCTCCAGTTCGCCATAAGTAATGCATCTGTATTGCGTTTCGATTGCAGTCTCATGCCAGCGGCTTCTACCGCACTCTGTCAGCCTATCGATGATTTCCCGGCTTAGCATATTGGTCTGCTCCATTTGTAAAATGCCCCCTTGCTTCCACATGCGTGAAAAAAATTGAATTAGAGAATCCCGGAGTACACAGATGCCGATCCAACTCGAGTGGAATGCTTTGTGGCCCGCACCTGGATCGCTCGCTCAATCAAGACATTCAAGTCTTACCACACGGCTGTGATCATGCAGTCCGCCAAGCCTCGCCATTCGCCATTTGATTTGGAACGGGTTGCGCTTGAGGCATGGAAGGCCGAGCGGTTGAAGAAGCTGTATCCAAAAAGGACACTATAGCGGCGCATGTGCAGTGTGCAGATTGCCATCGAGAAGAAGCAGGATTCCGGTTGGCCAACATCGCTCAGTTAGGGGCTTCAGTTAAGGGCTTCAGTTAAGGTCTGGCATTCCAAACATTTCGAGAAAAATACCGAACGTGATCACGACGATCAATAGATCGCTCTCAAACGGCAGGTTCAAGCTGAACCCCTTCTTCATGTACCGGGCCTTTAGTCTCTCGATGGCCGCCGGGTTGAAGTATCCCTGCCGCTGAATGCGTTCAAACGAAAGAAGGTCGTTGATCCACTCAATATTCTGGTGCAGCAGATGAGCGCTTCCGGGAGCCAGGAAGGCATACTTTTCCCGATCTAGAATCTCCTGGGGAACGAGATCCTCCGCAGCCATCCGCAAGATATGCTTTTCCACCAATCCCTTCAGTTGCATCTCGGGCGGAATTTCAGCAGCCACGTTGACGACGTCCAAGTCCAAAAACGGATAGCGGGCTTCGACGGAGTTAGCCAGCGCCATCCTATCTCCATGATCGGCCAGCAAGTGGTCCGCCATTCTGAGCTTAAAATCAAGATAAGAGCGCTGATGGATATAGTGGCGGTCCCGCAGCTTGTCCTTGTTGACAAGCTCAAATTGAAGGCAATCTAATTCATCGAAGCGTTCGCTGAGCTGGGCCGAATAGAGCGCTTTCTTAGTCTCTGCGTAACTGCAATAATCTTTTTCGTAAAAAAGATCATCATCGCCCCAGAGCTTGCGCCGCATTTCGCCTTCCAGAACCTCATGCAAATCTTGAGTCTTGCGGCGCTGCTTGCCCAAATGGTCGAAGCGATAGCCTACATATCCCGCAAACAGCTCGTCCGCGCCCTCACCCGTGAGAATCGCCGAAATATTGTGGCTCCGGGCATGTTGGGACAACGCCAGGGATGCCGTATTGTAGGTTTCTTTCAGAGGAGATTCGGAGTGGTAGATCGCCTGCCTGAGCCGACGGCTAATTTCAAGCCAGTCGAACTCAATCTCATGGTGACGCGAGCCAACGTGGCGGGACATCAATCTCTGGTATTTCGATTCGCAAAAGTCCCGGTCTGCAAAGGTGATCGAGAAAGAGTGGCGGGTCTCCCCGGAAACCTCCGCGATCAGCGCCGCGATCATGGAAGAATCAAGACCGCCACTCAAGTAAAAGCCCACCGGCACATCCGCATGCAAACGAGACTTGACGGACCGGGTCAGCGCATCTTTCAATTTGTCAGCATAATACCGCTCGGGCCGCGCCTCCTGACGGACCTGCACGGTCGGATAGTCGAGATCCCAATATTCGTGAAGTTGAAACTGTCCATTTTTCACCAAAAGATAATTGCCGGCAGGGAGGCTGTTGATTCCCTTGAACATCGTCCGCGGACTGATCAGGCCCGGAAATGTCAACACCTGATCCAACCCGGTGAGATCAACCTCACGGCGCATTCCCGGAAACTCCAGAAGCGCCTTTATTTCCGAACTGAATACGCAGAATCCGCCGACATCCGCATAGTAAAGCGGATTGATACCAAAATGGTCTCTGGCTAGAAAGAGTAAATTGCGTTTCAGGTCATATAGAGCAAAAGCGAACTGGCCATTGAGCCGGCGCAAGAGATCCGTGCCGCACTCTTCATAAAGATGAAGCACTACTTCCACATCGGAGCGAGTTTTAAAGACGTGTCCCTTTTGAACCAACTCCGCCCTCAACTCGCGGTAGTTGTATATCTCTCCATTGCATATCAGGACCAAAGATTCATCTTCATTGCGGAGCGGCTGATTGCCTCCCTCCAGATCAACTAAACTCAGCCTCCGGAACCCCAATCCGATATGCCGATCGAGAAACTGCCCGGCTGAATCCGGGCCCCGATGGAGCAACCTGCCCGCCATCCTGCTCAAGACCGATTCATCGACTCTAGCCGCATTGCCAGCAGCGTCATAAAATCCGCAGATGCCACACATAGACTGTTCCTGGAGAGATCAAGTTCTAAGCAAATGAATTTCACAGCCTGATCAGATTGCCATGCAAGCGCGACCCAATCTTGTGGAGCGCCTCATCCTTGCCCGCCACCATGGAAAAGGAGGTAGGCTCAAGAAGCAATTCAATGGCCCGCAACCTTTCCTCCAGGCTAAGACATTCGTAAGCAACCTTGAGGCGCTCTGTGGCCAAATTCTTTCCCGGATCGTAAGCCAGAATATCCGGCGGATATGCCGCGCTGATAAAGTGAGAGTTGGAGGGCACATTTACTGAATTGATCGCAACCCAATCGAGGCCGGAAGACCTCATCAACTCGATGCCTTCCATGAAGCGATATGTAAAGACCCTGGGATGCAGATAAACGTCCACGTCTTTTGCAACCTGGTCGGTCTCTGTAAGATTCGAGTTATAGCCATTCTTTCCGTAATACTCCAACGGCAAACTCAGGCCCAGATCTCTGATTACGCCAATGCCGAAATCAAGGTCTTTGTCCGCAGCGAGCATACGCGCCATCTCGCGCTGCAGCATACGCTTGTGCTCTCCGAGCGTGTGATATACGTGCAGGATAAGCACGCCGGTTTCCGCAACCAGTTTGCCCAGGTTTCTCACGCCTCTCGAAGGATCGCTCAGATGGTGGACTACGCCGACCGACGTTACCACGTCATACTTCCCGTGCTCATCCAACTCCAGAAGATTGCCTTTTCGGAATGTCACATTCCCGATTCCAAGTTGTTCGGCTTGTCCACGGGCTATATTGAGGCTCGACTCGGTCATATCTACGCCGGTAAAAGAAGCGTCCGGAAATTCCGAAGCCAGCCCGAGAATGCGCTGGCCCGACCCGCAACCGCCATCGAAAAAGGAGTATTTTGCGATCTCTGAATCATCGATCCCGGCTTCTGCAAACAGCATATGAACCAGAACATAGAGATCCATCAGCACTTCTGTTTTCACCCCGGTATAGGGATACGGATATCTTTCGTACATTGCGTTTACGCTAGTGGTTATTGTATCCATCTATATCTCCGTTATCTCCGTTCTATTTAGTATCAGGTCACATCTGGTAATGCCGGGAATCTATGCAAATCAGATTGCAGCTCGCTTCAGTTCAAGATACGAATGCGGCCGCAAGTAGAACTTCGCTTACTACCCCGCGGACCAAGCCATTATTAGCCAGGAGGCAGCAGCGACCAAGAGCATAGTATTGGCACAGATTGCGATCTCTTGGGAGACGTTGCTCACCGTGAAAAGCGATTCAGGGAAGTGGTTGCATGGCGCACGATGGCAGATTCACCGGCCGCGCCGATATGCAATACTCGGTCGTCGCAAACGGGCGAAGAGATTCGATGGTATCGATCTAGAAGCTAATCGAATCTATATACGTAAAACCCGACCATAGAGGTTCCCAGTGATCGCCAGCATTGACGCCAGAGCCGCTCTTGAAGAAGCACAGGAGCAATACGCTTCTAACAATCCCAAGAGCTCGGCCCACTATGCCGAGGCCTGCTCAGTTTTGCCAGGAGGAAACACACGTACGGTATTGTTTTATCCGCCGTTTCCATTGACCATGGTTCGCGGGAAAGACTCTCGCCTCTGGGATGCCGATGGCCATGAGTATATCGATTTTTTGGGCGAATACACCGCCGCCCTTTACGGCCATTCGAACGCGACCATTCGCTCCGCCATTCATCACGCGCTCGAGAATGGCATTGACCTGGGCAGTCATAACGCACTAGAGGCGCAACTAGCCGCCATTCTTTGCGCGCGCTTCCCGTCCCTTGACTTTGTCCGGTTTTCCAACAGCGGCACGGAAGCCAATCTCATGGCGCTCAGCGCCGCTCGCGCCATCACCAAGCGCGCAAAGCTGCTGGTATTCGAAGGCGCCTATCACGGCGGCATTCTCTCTTTCAGCAACGGCGGCAGCCCCATCAATGCGCCCTTCGAGTTTTTAGTCGCGAGATATAACGATCTTGATCACACGATATCGTTGCTGGAAAGAAACGCAGACGATCTCGCCGCTGTGATCGTTGAACCGATGATGGGAGCCGGAGGATGCATCCCGGCGGAAAAGCCGTTTCTGCAGGCACTGCGTGAAGCCACCAGCGCAAACGGCATCGTTCTGATTTTTGACGAAGTCATGACGTCCCGGCTGGGCCCCGGCGGCTTGCAAGGGATTCACGGCATCGTGCCTGACATGACCACGCTGGGGAAATACATCGGCGGCGGCCTCACGTGCGGAGCATTTGGCGGTCGAGCAGCCATCATGCAATATTTCGACGCGCGACAACCAGGCTCCTTCGCGCACGCCGGCACCTTCAACAACAATGTGCTGACACTATCCGCCGGCATTGCTGGAATGTCTCTCTATACGCCCGATGTCGCCCTGCAACATAACGTCCGCGGCGACCGGCTGCGGCACCGGCTCAATGATATTGTGAAGCGGCAACGCATCGCGATGCAGTTTACCGGCATCGGGTCCATGCTCAATGTGCACATGTGCAGCGGTCCCATTCACAATCCTGCCGATACCGCGAGGGCCAATAAGGACTTAGCAGACCTGTTTTTCTTCGAGCTGCTGGCTAAAGGATTCTGGCTTGCCCGGCGCGGCATGATCGTTTTATCGCTCACCAACACCGACGCCGACTGCGATCAACTTTCCGCTGCTGTCGAGAGCTTTGTGGATCAATACCGATCGCTGCTTGCCCCCGAACCAGCGTAACTGCCAGACAATATCCCAGTTTATTATCCTGGCCTGCGCGCCCATCTCCCGCAAAATCTGCCACAGCATTGGCAGGCAATCCCATCTCAACGATTGCAAATCAATATTTTACATAGCTTGGATGCTTCATCTTTTGTGAGTGGCTTACTATACTTATAGGAAGATCTATCTCCCACTCTATCGCTCGATAGCTACGCCACAACGTGCCAACTACCGCTGAATACTCCCAAACATGTTTCTCCTATTGACTGCGCATCTTTAGCCAAGCTATTGTCAGCTTGCCCGAATTGAAAGATTCCGGGCTAATTCAAAAATAGGAGAACTAAACATGAAGACCATGACTGAAAACCAAGTGCAGATCGCCGGCGCTACCCTGCCTGTGGAAGTTTCCAATGCCAACAGCATCGCCACCCCGGTTGCCCTAGTTGCCTGCCCCGACACCGCAGTGCTCGCGAGCGCGCCTGTCTACGTCTCGCAGCTTCGCGGCTACAGCCGGTAACCACTAACCAATCACCCAGGGGCGGCAAGGCGATCCGAAAAGGCTTTCTAAGCCGCTCCTTTAAAGACTCCAGCCTCGTGCACGGATCACTGCCGCATGGCTGTATCAGTCCAGGCATTAGGTTCTGTATTAGGTAGGGATTGCAGCATTGAAACATGGATGGCTATGGCTGCCCGATACTGCCATTGTGGGATTTCATCTGCTCTTTCGGAGAATGCAGGGTTGCGGTTGGGTTACCTAATAGAAAGTCACCGGCCAATTCGCAAGACCATTGCAAAATCGCAGATGCAATTGACGGCATATCACTCGAGGCAGAACTAGAAATATAAAACAGCCAGGCTATACCGATGACGGGATTACTCGTAGTGCCATGACTGTATGCCGTGCCAGTAGGGATGCATTTCCGGCAGTTTTATGGCCAACCGACAGTAAGTAAGATTCACCCTTACCAAAAGGGGCGCTCGGCAGTCTTCGGCAATCCAAGGATCTGCCAAGGAGCTTCCGAATTGCCCCAATTTTATAAAGCAAAGGTGCGAAATGGCGAGTAACGCGCAACGATATACGATATTTTCCCCTGGAGAAGGGTACGAGCTACAAAACTACATCAACGATATTGGCGCATTAGTGGACCACATTCAGAGGCGCCCTGTCCTGGTGGGGTATTCGCATGCAGCCTTCTTTACCGTCCACTATGCACTACAAAACCCAGACAAAATAGCAGCGTTGATCCTCGTGGAGCCAGCATTATTCAACGAAAAAGAGGAGCTCCTAAGCCGGGCGCGCAAGGCGTTAGAAGGAGATGAAGCCGGTTCCATCCAGGAACTGTTGAATCTAGTGCAACCAGATCTGGGCGAAGATCCAAACCTGGCGACAGCTTACACAAAATATGTGATACAGGCGACGGAGAACGGCCGCGCGATGGGCATGGAACTGCTAGCCCGCGCCCACCATCCGATTACGTCGGAGCAGCTTTCGAGCTTGAAGATGCCTATCTTGCTGATCGGCGGAACAAAGAGTCATGCGGCATACACCATCCATCGCTCGGCCGCTGCCCTGCCTTTTGCCTATGTATGGTGGATTGCCGGCGCTACGCACATGGACATCCTGGGCCACCTCTTCACCGAGAAAGTATCCATCGGAATCAATGCATTTTGCGCAGCGCACGGCCTAGACAAACCCGATTTAACGATATGAACAACTACATCCTTATTGTGTTTGATAGCTGCCGGTATGACTCTTTTGCGGAGGCCGAGACAAAGACCCTGAGCAGGATGGGCACGATCGAACAGCGCTTTTCGTATGCTTCCTGGACGGCGCCGTCCCATTTCAATCTGCTTATGGGGCTGATGCCTCACGATAGCCCGCGCCATACCGTAGCATCCGACAGCTACAAACACGAATTTACAAAATACGCCATGCGGCTGGGCGCGAAAGACCTGGATTTCAAGACGATGCTGCCCAGCCTTTACCTGCCGGTCTTCTTGAAAGAGAAGCTGCACTATTCAACTCACGCAATGGTGTCATTGCCTGTGCTGAATCCCAAGACGGTGCTGAATCGCGGCTTTGACACCTATACGCTCATGCCCAAACACAATGACATGCGAGCCATGCTGAAGAGGATGCAGTTCGAGGAAGACCGGCCATTCTTCTATTTGCTGAATGTGGGAGAGACCCACTATCCCTACGCACTACCCCACGAAGACCCGTGCGATTGGCCCAAGATCCATGGCGTGCACGGCGTCTACAAGCACATGGGCGACTCAGCGGCAGACAGCGGCCCGGCGGAAACGAAGCAATCATTTCCGAGCGAACAGGCGCTGAAAGACATGCGGGAGCGGCAAGTAGCGGCGGTGCGCTATCTGGATCAAGTGATGGAAGAGCTGCTCGACTTAGTGCCCAAGAATACTTTTGTAACGGTAACGGGAGACCACGGCGAGCTCTTTGGGGAGGACGGTTACTTCGGCCACGGCCCCATCATGCACCCCAAGGTGATGGAAGTTCCATTTGTGGAAGCGCAAATCAGATAAGAAAGCGAGAACCGGAATCATGCTCAAGGTGATTCAATTTTTCCTAACGTCCTCATCGGCCAGCCGCAAGACGCAAACTATGCTGTTGGGCGCAATCTGTTTAAGCCTGATGGGTGGACTCGCCAATATCGCGCTGCTGGCGATCGTTACCGGCATTTTATCGGGAAAAGCCAATTTCAGCGCAGGTTTCATTTTTGCGCTGCTGGGACTGGGCACGTTCCTGGGCATAACGCGCGGCGGCGCACAGTATCTGTTGACCAAAGTTACGATCGATACACTGGTCTTGCTGCGCATGTCGTTTTGCGAAAAGGTGACATCGGCACCTCTTGCCGTTCTCGAACGACTGGGCGGCTCGAAGCTTATCGCCGTGTTTACCGAGAGCATGCCTGCCATTTCCAATGCTCTGGCGCAGCTCCCCAACGTTGTGCTGTACACGATGGTGGCGGCCGGGAGCATCGCCTATATGGCCTGGCTATCTCCAAAGGCGCTGCTGGTCATCCTGACGGCAGGGCCGATTTTTGTATTCTCCTATCGAGCGGTGAACAAACGGGCTCAAAAAGAATTTGGGACAGCGTTCACGCACTATAGGGCCGTACTCAAAGGTTTTCGCGAACTAGTAGATGGCGCCAAGGAACTGAAGCTACACCGCGCGCGACGCAAAGCCCACCTGTCGTCGGCAATCGGAAAGCCCATGGATGGGCTCGCCCGGCATCGAATCAAATCTTCGTTCCTCTATGGCGCGGCGGAAGCATGGTCTACCACCGGGATGTTTTTTGCCATCGCCGCGATTCTTGTGGTTGCCCACTCGCAACGCGAGGTTGGCACAGGCTTTGTACTGAGCCTCTTGTACCTGATGCCCTTTGTTCAGGGTGTCCTTTCCACACTACCCCACTTTTCGCAGGCCCAATCAGCCATCAAAGTCCTGGGAGATCTGACTGGAGAACTTGCCCAGTATTCAGACGTAACGGATTCACAAGCCACGTTCACCGACCCGAGTTGGGAGAACATTGCCCTAAATGCGATCGAGTATCGCTACGACACGGGAGATCCCGATTCCAGTTTCCGCATCGGTCCGGTTGACCTTACGATCCACTCCAAAGAGATCGTCTTCATCACAGGAGGAAACGGCAGCGGCAAGACGACGCTGATCAAGGTGTTATCGGGTCTCTATCAACCACAGGCGGGTACGATTACTGTCGATGGCGCTACTGTAGCCGAAGCCGACCGGGACAACTACCGACAGAGATTCTCTTCTGTTTTCTTTGATTTTCATCTGTTCGATGAACTCTACGGACTTTCCAATATCGATGGACCCGCAGCGGAGTATCTCAAGCACCTGCGGCTGGATCACAAAGTACGGATCGCAGACGGCAAGTTGTCGACTATCAGCTTGTCGCAGGGCCAGAAAAAGAGGCTTGCACTGCTGACCGCTTATCTGGAAGACCGGCCAGTCTATATCTTCGATGAATGGGCCGCAGATCAGGACATAGAGTTCCGTGAGTTCTTCTACTACGAGATTCTCTCGGGGCTGAAACGCCGCAACAAAACAGTCGTTGTCATCAGTCACGACGACCGCTATTTCCACCTGGCTGACCGTCTCATCAAGCTGGAATGCGGACGGGTAGCCGAGAAAAACACAGACCAGATCCATGAAGAGCAATTCAGCTTCAGCGTCAATTAGTTGATGTTACTCGGAGGACAAATGCCGTCACAGCAGAGAGTGGTTGTGGTGATCACCGAAGGGGCTTCCCGCGAATTGCTGACCGAATTCATAGATCAGGGATATCTTCCCGGGTTCAGCAAGCTCTTACAGCAAGGAGCATGGGGAGAGTTGGCATCGCATGTTATCCCATACGAACCCCCGGGCTTGATGACCGCTTTTACAGGCAGCAGTTCCGCGGAGCACGGATGGTACTCCTACTGGACGGTCCACGAACCAGATCATAAACCCCGCGTGCTCAGCTCCGCGGATTTGCAAGTGAAGCCGTTTTGGCTGAGGCCGGAACACTCCTCCCGGCATTTCTCGATCATCAATGTGCTTGGAAGTCATCCTCCAATTGCCATGCCGGGCGAGACCATCACCTATCCCATGGGCCAGACGCTGAAAGCTAGCTACCCCGGGGATCTTCTCGCCTCCCTCGCTAAGAAGGGCTTCCATTACACCCACGATGTTTCCATCTGGTACAAAGGCCAGGAGCGCAACGAATTTGTCAGCCGCATCGTGGAGGCCGACCGCAGGCGCGCCGCGCTTGCCTTGCACTTCTATCAAGAAGGCTCAGAGGTGGTGATCGTAAATCTCACCAGCATCGATCGGGCGTGCCATTACTATTGGCAGGAGCTTGAGCCTGGAGCATGCGTTACGAGAGGTGAATCGGCCATCCTTGCGGCTTTCCAGTGCGCAGACGAGCTGATTGAAAAATTGCTGGATTGCCTGGACGACAGAACCACGCTACTTGCGTTTTCGGAAATCGGTTTTGGCCCACTCAAAGCATATCTCTCCATCAATGAAATCCTAGCTAAAGCCGGTTTCCTGAAATGGAAGCAGCCCGGGACAGTGGTCGACTGGGAACATACGATCGCGGCCGAAGCGGTGCAGGGTTCGAGCGGCGTAAATATTAATCTTCAGGGCCGTTATGCGGATGGAACCGTCTCCGTTCCGGACTATGAAAGGGTCAGGGCAGAAGTAGCAGCGGCGCTCCGCACATCCATCAATCCCTATACCGGACTCAATCTATTTGCCTCGGTAACGGCGCGGGAAGAAGTATACGAAGGCCCCCTGGTACAAGGCGCTCCCGATCTTATTCTTTTTCCCGAGGACCATCGTTACCTTCCGCTGGGCGATCCAGTATGGGCTTTGCACGTGAATCGGCCGCTGCAGAGCGGCTGGCATCGCGACCGCTCCTATTGGGCGTCAGTGGGTCCGAAGATTTCGGCAGGACAAAGGCCGGACCCGGCATCGCTGCTGCAGGTCCTCCCGTCGATCGAATACGCTTTGGGAGCTTATGAGAGTAGCGAACAAGCTCCACTGTTCGCAGAGGATATGGTCGCAGTCTAAGGGGAATCAATATGCGGATTTTAGTGAGCGGTCAAAAACAATTCGGCGCGGCGGTTTTGCAGCTCTGCAGGTCTGAAGGACACGAAGTCGTGGCAGCAGCCTCGCCCCCTCTTTCCAGTTCTTACTCCACGACGGGAGAGCAACTACCGGATCGGCTCCGGTTCGCCGCGGAAATGGCTGGAGTGCCCTGGATTGCCTCCGACCTACTGCGCGCCGATGCCGTTCCCAAAGGGACCGACCTTATTATTGCGGCGCACAGCCATGCATTTCTGAGCCGCAAGACCCGGTTGAGGGCGGCGTTAGGGGCAATTGGCTATCATCCTTCGCTGCTACCGCTGCATCGCGGTCGCGACGCCGTGCGATGGACGTTGCACATGAAGGAGCGCATCACCGGCGGCACGGCATTCTGGCTTAACGACACCCTCGATGGCGGCCCCATTGCCGCGCAAGCTCATGCTTTTGTCCGCCCGGGGGACACACCTACCACGCTGTGGCAAGAGGTTCTGTTTCCGCTTGGATTGCGCTTGATTAAACGAGTACTGGCCGATCTCTCCGCCGGCAGGAAAGTAGCTATTCCACAAGACAACAAGCTAGCTACATGGGAGCCAAGCTGGGACCGGCCACCGATGTTCCGCCCTGAACTACCCGAGCTTGGAAAAGGAGCCTGGGCAGGACGCGTCATGGTAAGCGCTGACGACGCCGAGGAAGCTTTAACCGGGTTTCTCGAGGATAGCGAAACCACGATTCCTCCGCCGTGGAAAGTTCCGGTTGCTTCGACAACATACTCAACGCCGGGCATGAATAGCATAAGCTACCAAGCTTCCGCCAATGGGCACGACCAACAGGAGACTTTCGGATGAGATGTGCAATCACAGGCTATGGGATCGTGAGTTCTCTGGGGACCGGGGTCAATAGTCTTCGCGAAGCGCTTCGCTCCGGGCGGCGCAACCTTAGCTGGCTGGAAGGGATGCCGGTCCCGCACGGAAAAGGCCGATTCGCGTTTTCCGATTTCCCGCCTTCTTGCAACCGGTCGGCTCGCATGTCACTCAAGGCAATCCAGGAAGCGATGGAGGTCTCAGGGTGCGATCTTGGCGACGGGTACTGCGCAGGCCTGGTGGCTGGCTCGGTATGGGCTGAGACGCAGGCGGCGGAAACCGCTTACGCCAAATTGAAAGAGGGAGAGATCAGTCCCGAAGTTCTGCAGGCGATACGGCGCTACCCCGCCGGTAGCCTGGTAGATACGATTGGAGAAACACTCAATATTCGCGGCCCGCGGCTCATCTTCAATAACGCGTGCGCCTCAAGCAACATTGCTCTGGGCCAGGGGCTTGACCTCATTCGCCGTGGCATCTGCCGGCTGGTCGTGGTGCTTGGCGTTGACCGGTTCAGCCTGCCGGGGCTGTGGGGCGCCGAACGTTCCGGTTTTGTGGGCCGTGACCTGCAATCCTTCGATTGCAACCGCAAAGGCACGGTCCTAGGTGAAGGATCCGCCGCTCTCATTATCGAAGCTGAAGATGACGATTCCCGGGAGCGGGCCAAAGCGTGGATAGAAGGCTATGCCTGCGTATGCGAACCGGGCGCCGCCGCGATTACCCTGGGAGAAGACGGCATCGGCCTACAAATGTCCATGCGCCGCGCCCTGGCTGATGCCGGCCGCGAAATACATGAGATAGAGTACGTGAACGCGCACTCGCCGGGCGTTCCGGGGATCGATCTCGTCGAGAGCCGGGCAATTGCAGCCCTGTGGAAAGAGCAACCGCAACCGCCCGCCATCAATGCCACCAAAGCGTTCACGGGACACATGTCCGGAGCGTCTGCCATTGCCGAAGCCATCGCTACGATCGTACAGATGGAAGACGGGTTCTTACACGGTAACATCGGATTGCAGACTCCCGATCCCAAGATCCCTGTTCCCGTTCTGGGCCGCGAAGCAAAACAAGCTCAGGTTGAACACGCCATTTCCAACGCTTGCGGCGGCGGGGGGCTCAGCACCAGCGTAGTTATTACAGCCAGAGAGATTGAATCTACAAACGTTCCTCTGCCCAAGACCAAGCCGCGAGTGGTATTGACCGGAACCGGCACCTTGCAAGCACCGGCCCGTTCACAAGGCACTGCTGAGCTCGACTGGTTTGACGTTCATCGCTGGATCGAGAGAGAGACGAACATCGCCAACATGAACCGCAGCGCCTGGATTGGCGGGGCGGTAGGAGTTATGGCGATCCAGAATGCCGGTCTAAGCGCGTCGGCGGAGTTACCCGCCGAGGACATTGCGGTCGTCGGCGGCGTATGGCTCGGAGGGTGGGCGGCGGCCAGTTCCGCGCTGTGCGAAGGGCTGCAATACGATCCCGTCCAGATATTTCCCAGCACCGCATTGAATAATTTTGGCGCCCATATTGCATCCATGATGGTTTGCCGCAAATACGGTTTTACGGGTCCTACCCACACAGTGTGCGGCAGCTTATCTTCGGGACTTCAAGCTGTGGCTGTCGCCCACGGACTGCTGGAATGCGGTCGGTCCCGGGCCGCGGTGGTGATGGGCTATGACTCGGACGATGTTTGGCTACGGCGGGCAGCCCAGTGGATGCCAGATTGCCAACTCCTGCATCAGTTTGTCGAAGGCGGTGCAAGCATCATCCTGGAGTGCGAGGATATAGCGCGGAACCGAGGCGCCAAAGTGCTCGCCACAATACATGCAACCGCGCAGATATCGAGCACACTACAGAGACCTGAAGACGTAGAGCAAGCTGCCCAGTGGCTACTCGAACAATTACAGCCGCAAAAGCTTCACCGAATTGTTCTTTGCGGGCCCGCCGATGCCGGCATGCGTTCCCTTGCGAAAGCCGCGCAAAAAGAAACCGGCGCCGAGATTGAACTACCTGGCCCGGTTCACTCCCTTGCCGGCGATGGAGTGCTTGCCATGACTCGTCACTTGAACGGAGAAAATATTCTGGTTCTTGCGGGTGAGTCTGGAAGCAGCCAGGTTGGAGTGCTCCTCGGTCAATGAGGCGTGAATCAAGTTCCGGACTTCAGTCAGATTCATTACAGTCTCTCTGAAGAGATGTTCCTTTGCCAATGCCGCGATCCGGAAAGTAGCAAGGTCGTTCCAGATCGCATGAACAGGCAGACCCGCCAAGCACTCACAGAAAAGTCAAGTTTGCCGTGCTACGAACAAATAGTTCAACTTAGTTTTCTCCCATCGCACCTCTCGGTGGCGCAGTCTTTTGCTTTTGGACTAGAGTGCGATCGCCTTGGAGAATGGGCTTTTCAGCTTCAGAACGGAGAGCGTATCCCTGAAGAAGACTTGCGACTCTCTGGCCCCACACGCTTTTAGGCAAGCGTGCTATACCTCTTCCCCCTTGTCTCTTCCCCCTGGCATTGCCAGCGGTGCGTGATCCTGTGGCCGCTGTTTCCCGTGCGGCTTTCCTTGATAGAAAAGCCGCATGGTGATCTTGTTTTCCGCACGCCGCAGCTTGTCGCGACGAGATTCCTATTCAATCTGCCGCCACAACCTCCTGATCTGTCGTAGCCAATTTCATTCCAATTTCGGTCTGACGATACTGAAGCTCATTTTCTTCCAAATAAATTTCCACCGAAAGCGGTCTAGCGCTAAAGCTGCCGCCAATCAAGGCTTCCGACAAGGGGTCCTCAACATAGCGCTGCAATGCGCGGCGCAGGGGGCGAGCTCCATAATTCCGGTCCGGCGCTGTCTGCTGGAGCAACCAACTCTTGGCCTGGTCCGTCATTGCGATCCTAATGTCTTGCTCCGCAAGGTTGGCATTGAGCTGCTGGACCAGGAGATCGATAATCCGTATCAGGTCCTTTTCGCTTAGCATGTTGAAAACTACGATCTCATCTAACCGATTGATAAACTCCGGACTGAAGGTCTTTTTCAACTCGGCTTTCACCATGTCTTCACGGCCGGCAGCCATGAGCTTTTCATTGTCGCTATGGAACCCCAAAGGGGCCTCTTTCATCAGGTGACGCGCGCCGATATTGGACGTCATAACGATGAGGGTATTTTTGAAATCTACGGTGTTTCCCAGGCCGTCCGTCAGCCGTCCATCTTCCAGCACCTGCAGCAGAACGTTGAAGACATCGGGATGCGCTTTTTCAATTTCGTCCAGAAGAATGATGCAGTACGGCGAGCGCCTCACTTTTTCCGTAAGTTGGCCGCCTTCGTCGTAGCCCATGTATCCAGGAGGAGAACCGATCAATTTGCTGACTGAATATTTCTCCATGAACTCAGACATATCAAAACGCACCAGAGCCTTCTCACTGCCGAAAAGGAACTCAGCAAGTGTGCGAGCCACTTCCGTCTTGCCCACGCCGGTAGGCCCAAGAAAGAGGAACGATCCGATCGGCCGTTGCGGCGACTTTAGACCCGCACGAGAGCGCCGGATGGAACGGGCGAGACAACTGATCGCTTTCTCTTGCGAGATGACACGCTGGTGCAATTCCTTTTCCATCCGCAGCAACTTCTGGCTTTCTTCCTCTCGAATCGCCGTCAGCGGCACGCCGGTCCAGCGGCTGATGACTTCTTCCACATCTCCCAGTTCTACTTGAACGGGTTTACGGGCATCGAGCTGGTACTTCTCCCGTAACATCTGCAGATTTTCTCTCTCTTGGCGCTCCTCACCGGAATAGAAACGAGCCTTGTCGAATTCATGATTGAGTACGGTATATTCCATGCGGTCGATGAGGAACTTTAGCTTTTTCTGCGATTCCACGACTTCTTCCGGCACAACACATTCCCGCAATTTCACTTTGGCGCCGGCTTCGTCCAGCAAATCAATCGCTTTATCCGGCAGAAAACGATCGGGCACATAGCGATTGGAGTGATAAACGGCATGGCGGACCACCGCGGTTGAATAGCTCACCCCATGGAATTTTTCATATTGCTCTCTTAGGCCGTTCAGGATGGCCACAGCCTCGGCTTCCGTGGGAGGCGTGACCTTCACTGCCTGAAAGCGACGTTCCAGCGAGCGATCTTTTTCAATGTATTTACGATATTCAGCGGGAGTAGTCGCGCCGATGCATTGAATTTCGCCGCGGGCGAGCGCCGGTTTGAGGATATTGGCGGCATCCATCGACCCCTCGGCCGATCCCGCTCCGACCAGGGTGTGCAGCTCATCAATAAATACAATACAATCGCCGCTTTCTGCCAACTCTTTGAGGATGCCTTTCAGCCTCTCTTCAAATTGGCCGCGATATTTAGTTCCGGCAACTACCAGAGAAAGGTCGAGAGAGAGAAGCCTCTTTTCTGCCAGAAACGAAGGAACCTCGCTCCTCGCAATGCGCTGGGCCAGCCCTTCGACAATGGCTGTTTTCCCTACTCCCGGTTCTCCAATCAGCACCGGGTTGTTCTTCATGCGGCGGCAAAGTATTTGTATTACTCTCTCCAGCTCCGCTCCACGGCCTATGAGAGGATCCAAATGGCCATCATTCGCAGCTCGAGTGAGATCGCGTGAAAACTCAGCCAGCAGCGAAGATTCGCGCGACACCCGCGACGGGGGCGCTTGTTGTTGGGCCGTACGCGAGATGTGCGCGCGAACATCTTTGGCGGAGATCCCATGTTGGCGCAGCAACTGCGCCGCCAGGCAATTCTCCTCACGCAGCAAGCCCAGCAACAGATGACCTGGAGCAACGCGTTTACGCGGAAACGGCCGGGCCTCCTCTTCCGCAAATGCCAAGGCTCGCTTGCAGTCAGAATGGAGAGGCACATCGGAGACAGTGGACGCGGCCCTTCTGCACATCACCGGGGCATGCGCTTCCACTTGTTGCCGGATCACACCAATGGAAGCATTGGACTTCAAGAAGCGTTGCGCGAGCTCCTTATCTTCATTCAGTAAGGCGAGCAACAGGTGTTCGCTCTCGACGCATTCGGCCCCCATTTCAAGGGCTTCATGGCGCGCAAAGAAGAGGACCCGCTTCGTTTTTTCAGAGTATTCTTCGAACATGTTTACCTCGTGCATCGCTGGTGTGGATTGATCGGCGTGGAACATTCACTCTCGATAAAGCTCCTACGCGCTCTACGTGCTTCAAGGGCCGGGCGCTGGTTCAGCAAAATCCGACTCCAGGCGCAAGGCCGCCGGCCGGTTTGCCGCGGGACGCTTCCACCAATTCAGAAAGCGGCTGGAACACCACAGGCGTTCTCCGTTGTTTCTTTCCATGTAATCCACTATTTTCTGAATTCCCGCTTCGGAGATTTGCGATTTGTAACGTGCGCAGCATCGCCGTTTCCATTCAGAATCTCCGAGCCAGTGGACCAACAGTGGCTGGAGCTTTTCCTCAAGCTGGCTTAAAGTCTCCTCAACGGCGGCCAAAATTTGAGCACTCGGCATAGCCGCATACGGAAGATCTTCATAAAAAGCGAGCGGATACCTCCGGTATTTGGCTAGAGCCGCGTGCCGGGCGATCGAGTGGTCAGCATGTTTTCCAATCGCTAAAGGGGCCAGGATAGCGGTATCGGGCCCGGGCTCTTCGAGATTCGCAACCAGCAAACGGACATTCTCTGCACGCTGCGAATCATTCTGCGCCAGGATGCCGCGAATGCCGCCTGTTCTCGCCGGCGCATCCACCAAGCCCAAATCATCAGACCTGCAATCTCCGCCAAGATCGTGAAGGAACAGCTCCTCCTCATGCCGGCGCCGAGTCACGACAGAAAGACGGTCATCACGCGCACCAAACGGGGCGTATCGCGAAAGAGTAAAACAGTTGATAATTCGAACACCGCAGCCGGCTGAAACCAGGACCTTGAGAGTGCCGGCCAGGGAGAAAGCCGCATCATCAGGATGAGGGGAAATGACGATCATCTCACGGGAAAAATCGCCATTCTCAAAGAAGGCCGTTGCCTGCGAGCCGGCCAAGCCGTTGCCCGGCTCGCTTGTGACAGATCGCTTATACATAGGCATCCGGCGCCTTCAATAGCAGCGGCCACTGGATAGCATCGTGACCATAGAACACCTGTTCAATGTCATGCTCACGAATCAGAGTCCGCAGCTTGGAAATGCTCTTTTTTGTTGCGTCCGCGTCCATATCAAACGGGTGAACTCGTCCGGTTGGGGAATTCAATTTTGCCGCACTTGAAATGGCGTCAATGGCCAGCAGCACCTTGCGCGAACTTTGCAATTGGACCATGACGGATTGATGGCCGGGCACGTGGCCACTCGTCTCAATGAGCCAAATTCCTGGCAGCACCTCCTGGTCGCCACCAATCAGCGTGTAGCACAGGCCGGGATGACCCCAGTGAGCACGAACCATTTCAAAGCGTTCATGCAGCCCTGAACAGGCAACTTCATAGTGCTTCCGCTGCACAAAAAATTCCGCATGCGGAAACATGTTGTTGCCACCACAGTGATCGGGATCGAAGTGGCTGCAAATAACCCAGTCAATGTCGGTCGCGGCAAGACCAATTGAATTCAAGCGCCGCAGCACATGATCTTCTGGAGTTACACGAAACCAATGCACCGCGCGAGCAGGGCCAGATCCACATGGGGGGAATCCAGTATCGATCAGGACTCTTCGGCCCTCCGCGCTCTCAATCAGATATCCGGGCACGGGAACTTTGGTCAGCGGGTGAACGCCATATTGGAAAATCAGCAGTTTTGCCGGCCCACTCCAGGATTTGGGTCCGGGCGGCGGAATTGCCTTTTCGTATTTCGCGAGAAGCCCTGGCATTCAACACCTTTGGAAGACTCGTGTTTCTCAAATCTATTCACGGGCCGCAGCCGGCTACATTGGCAGACGGGCACCAACGCTCATCTCCATCAGCACGCCAGATTCTTCCCGCCCGTCGAGTGCACTGCTTTGCGCGATTGCCGGCAAGGTCTTCACCCAAGCGTCAATCTCAGAGGAAAATGCGAGCACAGCGCTTCGCTTTGTACCTCTTGGCCGGCGAACCGGCAACGCGAATTCCGTTTCCCACCGCTGCACCGTTCTTACTCCCGCCGAAAGATAGTCGGCAATTTCTTTCCAGCAGTGCAAAATCTTATGGTTGTTCGATTCAGTATTCATCATGCTCATAGATCACCTGGCCCTTTCTTGTTTTACGCCGCTTTTGGTTTCTGGTTGACTAGAAGATGATTCTTTCAGCAGCTCCATAGCTCTTATAGCTCCATGGCGCGACGGTTGCGCCAGGATCGTTCAAACGAGCCTCCGGCGCACCGCAGCCGCCACCGGGCGAAGCTCATCCATCAATTCCTGAAACTGTTCCGGATAAAGAGACTGGGGACCATCCGAAAGGGCTTTATCCGGGCAATTGTGCACTTCAATCATCAATCCATCAGCGCCGGCGGCCACCGCAGCCAGGGCCATGGGATGCACTTTGTCCCTGCGACCGGTTCCATGCGAGGGATCGGCAATCATGGGCAGATGGGACAACTTCTTAACGATCGGAATAGCAGCAATGTCGAGCGTGTTGCGTGTGGAAGGTTCAAAAGTGCGGATTCCTCGTTCGCAAAGAATTACGTCATAGTTTCCGCCTGCCATGATGTACTCTGCCGCCAACAAGAACTCCTCGATGGTTGCAGCGATGCCCCGTTTCAACAGCACCGGCTTCCGCACTCTTCCCAGTTCCCGCAGGAGATCGAAATTCTGCATATTTCGCGATCCAACCTGAAGGATATCGATGTAGGGCAACATGATGGGTATTTGCGAAATCTCCATTACTTCGCTGACCGTGAGCAATCCGAATTTATCTCCGGCTTCACGCATCAACTTCAGGGCAGGCTCGCGCAATCCCTGGAAATTGTAAGGAGAGGTGCGAGGTTTGAAGGCCCCTCCCCGGAGAAAGCGCGCTCCGGCACGGGAAACAGATTCCGCTACCGCAAACAACTGATCGCGCGACTCCACCGAACAAGGGCCGGCCATTACGACGACATCAATCCCGCCGATAACTACTCCATTGGAAAAACGGATGGTTGTCCCTTCGGGACGAAACATCCTTGAGACAAGTTTGTAGCTGGAACCAATCGGATCTACCCTTTGCACGCCGGAGAACGACTCAATATTGGAAGGATCAACCTCTGTTTGGGTTCCCACTGCGCCCAACACAATTTGCTGTCTCCCGGAGGAGCGATGCACCTCAAAACCCATGCCGCAAAGATGTTCGCTTACCTCTCGGATTTGGTCTTCTGATGCGTGTTCTTGCATGGCAACAATCATTGGTCTACCACCGGTACTCTCATCTATTGGTGCGAAGTCATACAGACAGGACGATTATTCGGCAGGCACGCATCTAAAACAAGTCTCATGTGTTGGGGCGTATTGCTATGTTTTGGGAGGTATTGTTATAGCGTTTTCACCGTTGCGATCTCTTGTTTGCATGGCTTCCGAGCGGCTTTCTTTAAACGAAAACCAAGGCGGAAAAAGCCCCGCAGTTCGTTGGCTTCCGTCTACATCTCGGTCGGCAACCTCGGGGCGATCCACACTTTTTCTTGCGTCAGATGTGCTTGGCTGAAAAATCGTGGTCGCCATTCGTAAAACTCAAGGCAACCTGTGGAAATGGATGGATACCCATTTAGCAGCCAAAGCTTAACTCCGTTATCGAATCAAGATTGCTGAATTTATCGACGACACGAGAGAGGCAAAAGATGGCACATTGCCGCCGGAGATTCCTGTGACATACTCCGATTCGAAAGCCTGCTATGGAGCAGGCATACACGTTTTGAGAATATGACGGAGGCCATGTGCTACCACCATTTGAAGACCTCGGCGCGGCAATCGAAAAGGCTTGGGACGAATGCGGGCGCAAAGAAAATGCATTCGGCGAAATAGCGACGAAAGCTCTGATTGCATCGGAAGTCCTGACCAAAGTAACGCCGGAAGATATCATCGATTGGATCGTTAATTCAGACCACCTGCCCACACAGGACGCCAGCGACTTTGGTCAACCTCCGGTCAACCTGTATGTGAATCAAGACTTTTACATTCAGGCCCTTTTCTGGATCGACGCTACAACGTCAATCCATGAGCACGCGTTTTCCGGCGCTTTTGGGGTGCTCCAGGGCTCAAGTGTGCACAGCACCTACAGTTTTACTCCAAAGAAAGTGGCCTCAAAGAGAGTGGTGATTGGCGAGACCCGGTTCATTCAGGCAGAACTGCTGCAGCAGGGCGACGTGCGTACCATTTTTTCAGGCAACGGCTTGATCCATGCTCTCTTTCACCTGGATCGTCCCTCCGTCAGCCTGGTGGTCAGGACCCGAGCCGAAGCGGAAGGGGACCGGCCGCAATACGCTTACTTAAAGCCTTTCCTCGCCTTCCATGACAAGAACCTTCCAAAGCAGCAAATGATCCAACTACGCATGCTGGAATCTCTTTTTGCCGTGGACAGAAAGGCATTCTGGCTCACCGCCGCCAACCTCGTCGCCAAGTGCGATCCATTTGTTCTTTGTGAAGTTCTTGGGACAGCCCATAGGAACGTAGACGATTCCAAAAACTGGGATGCCTTGCTGTCCAGCATTGCCGCAGAGAACCAGGACCTAGTCCAGTACATCGTCCCCTGCCTCAAAGAGGGTGACCGTATCAATCGCTTGCTGGCCTTACGCACGATGATCCACAATCCGGTTCACCGCTTCTTTATCGCGTTGCTGCTCAATGTGCCTGACCGCAATCAAATCTATAAGCTTGTTGTGCAACGCTTTCCCGCCTCCGATCCGAAGACGCTGATTCTGCAGTGGTTGGGTGAAATCTTCGGCGAGGAACGCGCTGGGATCCGGATTAACCCTTCAGCATTGTTCCTGATCGACAGAATGCTTGAAGATCCAAATTTCGATAGTTCCAAATCACTCTTGCGAGAGCACTTTGCGGCGTCCCCGGATATCAATGAAGCTACGTTAAGCAGTGCTTGGTCTCAAATCCAAAATGTGGATGTTCTTAGACCGCTGCTGACAACATCTGCCATCATGTAACTTGGGGCACAACTGAAAATTGGGCGGGGACGATTCTACTTGCCCCGCCTTCCAGCCCAGAAAAGTGGTTGATTCATCCGTTGCTTCCACCTATATACTTTCCATGCATCTCCAGATTTTTTATGGCTCTTCGATTCTCTCAATGGAAAACGGGAGACTTCAGAAGAAGCGCAGGGTGCATGCGGCACATTCTGTGAGAGAAAGCCCTC